>Ga0265293_10000885_pt1 | contig 69356 bp, 67 predicted proteins | sample Munlanlewell138R_FD_192505 | JGI IMG/M metagenome (GOLD analysis project Ga0265293, IMG submission 192505) | Leachate microbial communities from a municipal landfill in Southern Ontario, Canada - Leachate well 138R | ecosystem: Engineered > Solid waste > Landfill > Unclassified | place: Canada... | reverse complement strand
CAAGAAAGCTCAAGAGGAAGTGGCGAAGGATAAAGAAGCCTTGGTTGAGCGCTTGCAAGGCGTACTCAAAGACCAAGTTGCCAGCGTACGTGTCTCGCACCGTTTGACGGACTCGCCCGCTATTTTAGCCATTGGCGAGCAGGACCTAGGCTTGCAAATGCGCCAGATTTTGGAAGCTACAGGGCAGAAAGTGCCGGATTCTAAGCCAGTATTTGAGTTTAACCCCCTGCACCCGTTGCTAGAAAAACTCGACGCAGAACCCGATGAGGATCGTTTTGCTGATTTAGCACATATCCTGTTTGATCAAGCAGCATTGGCAGCGGGTGGTAGCATCAAAGATCCAGCCGCCTATGTGCAGCGCTTGAATAAGCTGCTGGTAGAGCTGGCAGGTTAAACAAACATCTGAGCCTAACAAAAAAGCCCTTGTCAATACGTTTGGCAAGGGCTTTTTTTATAAGGGTGGCAAGGGATTAAGCCAGTGAAGATACCAGCTTAGTTTCGTTAGCTAGGTTATCGTAAATCGGGCAGCGGGCTTCAATACGCTCTAATAAATCTTGCTTAGCGGCATCATCGAGATCAGCGTCAATGCCTACTTTCAGACGTATTTCTTGAAAGCCTGTGCGTGCGGTCGTTTCACGCCCCAAGATACGGTCACTATCGTAATCCGCTTCTACTTCAAAGGTCATGCCGCGCAGGGTGAATTTTTCTTGGAAGGCAATAATACGACCAATGCTGCCAACACAGCCAGCATAGGCAGCCAAAATCAACTCAGGTGGAGCCGGACCTAAATCAGCACCGCCAGAGTTTTTGGGTTGATCCATGTAGATTTTGTGCTCGCCACACATGATTTCAATGGTCATACCTGCGCCCATCTTGCCGGTAGCGCGGATAGTTTTCATCGCCATAAATAGCTCCTTAGTTAAGTAAAAACGCTCGGGTGAGGGTTTATAAATTGTCGCTATTGTATGCTGTTGCTCAATATTATGCAAAAAAGTAAATAATACTAAGGCTTGATAAGTCGCTGATTTAATCAGGCATTGCAGTCACTTGCTTGCCGTTAACAGAGCCTTGTTCAAGTTTTATGGTGTAATCTTTGCCATCTTTTTCAACTTGATTAAGCTGCACTAACAAGAAATTCCAATCAGTAGCAAACCAAAGTGCAGTTTTACGCTGGCTTTGACTCGGATCGCGTACCCGCTCAACTTTAATGGTGCGCAGTTTACCTACGCTGGTTGTGACGATTTCCTCGCCTAAAACGCGGAAATCATAGGTATCTAACTCATCGCCATCGACCACCGAATAACTCATGGCTTGCTGGCCTGCCGCAACATCGAGTTGCAGTGCGAGTTGATAAGAAGATTTGTCGAGTACGCCAGCTAACAGAGGCATTTCAAAAGGTTGTTTTTTTTCTACGCCCGTTATCAGGTAGGTTTGCCAATTAAAGTCTTGGCTGGTTTTTTTTGCCTTACCCAAGCCTGTACGCTGATAGCGGTATTTGAGGGGCTGGATTTGCTCACCGGCTAAACGCAGTGTGCTGGTTTCTTTTAACCCAGCCACAATCATGGAGGCTTCAAAGCTTAAGCGCCACGTGTCATCACCGTTGTTTTTTAATGAGCGCTCGGCTTTGCCAGTAAAAGGAAGCTGCGACCAGTCCGCAGTGTAACTGGCCTGAAAAGGCTGTAGTTCGGCAGCAGCGAGGTTAGCACTACACAGACTAAGCAATAGAGTCGTTAATAAAATACGTAGCATGCTTGAGTACCTCGATTTTAGCTGGATGGATTAAATGGGTAGCCGGTGTTGGATAAAACGTGCCCATCTAAGACAACGGCATTGTTGGCAAGTTGCAGGCGTCCTTCAGCAAACCACTGCACGGCAAGCGGGTAGATTTGGTGTTCAAGCTGATGGATCTTTTGCGCTAGGCTGTCAACGTTGTCATCAGCCTCAATGGCGGTGCTGGCTTGAATGACCACAGGGCCACCGTCTAGATGTTCGGTAACAAAGTGGACGCTGCAACCGTGTTCTGTATCACCTGCTTCCAGTGCGCGTTGATGGGTATCCAGTCCTTTATATTTAGGTAATAACGAGGGGTGGATATTCATTAAACGTTGTTGGTAGTGCTGGGTAAACTCTGGCGTGAGAATACGCATAAACCCAGCCAGCACCACCAAATCAGGCTGGTACTGGTCGATAACTTGGATTAATGCTTGGTCAAACGCTAGGCGGTCTGAATAATCACGGTGCGACAACACCTGCGTGGGCACCCCAGCGCGTGCGGCGCGTTGTAAACCAAAGGCATCCGCTTTATTGCTGATTACTGCGCTGATGGTGACTGATTCATTGTCTTGAAAATGATTCAGTAAGGCTTGTAAGTTACTGCCCGATCCGGAAATTAATACAACGACCGAGCAGGTTTTCTTTGCACTCATAGATGCTGTTTTAGGTTATTCAATACAATGGCTGTGGCGTCTGCTTTGGCGGTTTGAATATGGCCGATGCGCCAAGGTTGCTCACCCGAATCGCGTAGGTGCTCTAGCACGCTTTGCTCATCTTCAGCACCAACGCAAATAATCATGCCCACGCCGCAGTTAAGTACGCGATGCATTTCTACTTCATCAACATTGCCCTGTTGCTGTAACCAGTCAAAAACGGCAGGGCGTTTCCAGCTAGCCACATCCACCACTGCTTGTGCGTTTTCTGGCAATACGCGTGGAATGTTTTCCAGCAAGCCACCACCCGTAATGTGGGAAATAGCTTTAACCTTGCCAGTTTCTTTAATTAATTTGAGCACAGGTTTGACATAAATACGGGTGGGTGCCAGCAGGTGTTCAGCCAGTGGTTGGCCTTCAATCAATGTGCTGTTGATGTCTGCACCGGCTACTTCAATGATCTTGCGAATCAATGAATAACCATTGGAGTGTGGACCAGAAGATGGTAGGGCGATAAGGACATCACCTGCCGCTACTTTGGAGCCATCAATGATTTCAGATTTCTCAACGACACCGACACAAAAGCCAGCCAAATCATAATCTTCGCCCGTGTACATGCCAGGCATTTCAGCGGTTTCACCGCCAACGAGCGCACAACCTGCCATTTCACAGCCTGCACCAATGCCGGTAACAACATCAGCGGCCACATCGATATTGAGCTTGCCGGTCGCGTAATAGTCTAGGAAAAACAATGGCTCAGCACCGCACACAACCAGATCATTGACGCACATAGCGACCAAGTCGATACCGATTTTATCGTGGCGGTTAAGGTCAATCGCTAAGCGTAACTTGGTGCCCACACCGTCTGTGCCTGACACTAATACAGGCTGGCGGTAACCTTCAGGGATTTCACAGAGCGCGCCAAAACCACCCAAACCACCCAAAACTTCAGGGCGTGCGGTGCGCTTGGCAACATGTTTGATGCGTTGAACAAGGGCTTCACCGGCGTCAATATCAACACCAGCATCCTTGTAGCTAATAGAGGGTTTTTGCGTGCTCATGAATAAACCTTTGCAGAACAGGTGGTAGGAAGGAGTGATTTTATCAGGCTTATGCTGTTGCGGCTATGTTAAAGGCTATCCTGACTAGGCAGCGCAATAAAAAGCCAATTGGCAATGTTGGCGGGATGCAGGATTAATAGGTTAGCTTTTAGCGAGGCGGGTGGTTTTTATCGCTAATCTGCTGTTCTTCAAGCGCCCTGCGCAATTCTTGCTGCAGTCTGCGGCTCAATTCTTGCGCAATGAGCGGGGTGAAATCTTGGATGATTTCAGGGAGGATTTTTTCAGCACTGTGTATCAATAACTGCTGTTCGAAACTGAGTGAGTCTGGTTGTGGCGCGCTGATAATGTCTTCCAGAAGAGGCACGGAGTCAAACATTTTCTCCCCCGTTAACTGCTGGTGTAGTCGTGTCAGATCATCCAGTAAATCCTGGGCTTGTGTACTGCTTGCTGGTTTACGCATAGAAAAAACCTCAAAGCTCGACCCGTTGTGGTTGGTAGCCTAGCTGACGATACTGCATAAAGTTTTCTCGGCTTTTTTGCAGTATTTCCGGTGCTTGGCAAACAATTTCGATAATACGGTTAAAGTGATGTATGGGCGATGGGATTTGCATAGCTAGGTTGATAAAAACCACATCATTATCTACAGGCTGCTCATCGACAGCTAATACAATAGGTGATTGCGGGTTGTCTTGGTAAAGATTGTGCGGCAGAAAAGATGCCGAACGAAATGACCATAACAGCTCATCCAGTTGCTGCGCCTGGGCTAGATCACAGCAGCGGATAAAGGTGCTTAATTGCGCCTGCCATGCTTTAGCTGCCAGCTGGCAGGCGAGCACAAGGCGCTCCTGCAGCTGGTCGCTGGGGCTGACGTAAAAATCTATTCTCACGCGCGCTGATCCAAGAGGTACTGCAGCAGTAACGGAACTGGACGGCCTGTTGCGCCTTTATCTTTACCGCCACTAATCCAAGCTGTACCGGCGATGTCGAGGTGTGCCCAAGGGTAATCCTTGGTAAAACGCGACAAGAAACAGCCCGCGGTAATAGTACCCGCCTTTGGGCCGCCGATATTCGCCATATCGGCAAAGGGGCTGTCGAGCTGTTCTTGGTAGTCATCAAATAAAGGCAGCTGCCAAGCCACATCACTGGCAGTTTGGCCAGCTTGGAGTAACGCATCTACTAAGTCTTGGTTATTACCCATCAGACCGCTGGTTTGACTGCCCAAGGCAACAATACAAGCGCCCGTTAAAGTAGCAATGTTAATCACGCTTTTGGGATTGAAACGCTTAACGTAAGTGAGCGCATCGCACAGCACTAAGCGGCCTTCGGCATCGGTGTTGAGGATTTCAACGGTTTGACCGCTCATGGTGGTGATGATGTCGCCCGGACGTGTAGCGCCGCCGCTGGGCATGTTTTCTGCGCACGTCAGCACGCCAATCACATTGATAGGCAACTTGAGTTCGAGCAGGCTGGCAAACACACCAAGCACAGTGGCCGCACCGCACATGTCGTATTTCATTTCATCCATGCCAGCACCGGGTTTTAAGCTAATACCGCCGGAATCAAATGTAATTCCCTTACCGACCAATACATAGGGTTGGTCATCGGCATTAGCGCCTTGGTAATTCAGTACAATAAGTCGTGGTGGCTGCTCGCTACCCTTGGCCACCGCCAGCAGCGCGTTAGCGCCAAGTTCTTTAAGTTGCTCTTCTTCTAGTACTTCAACGACCAGCTGGTTATGTTGCTGCGCCATGGTGCGGGCTTGTTCGGCCAGATAACTAGGCTGGCAAATATTAGGGGGTAAATTGCCTAAGTCGCGGGTGAGGTTCATGCCGCTGGCAAAGGCTTCTGCGTGCTGGCAAGCCTCATGAACGGCTTCAACTTCATCAGCGGTGGTTAAAAACTCAATATTTTTCAGTTCAATGGGTGTGGATTTCTCACTTTTAAACTGATCGAAAACATAGAGGTTATCAGCAAAGCACTGCGCAATTAGGCGGGCCGTATTGGCATTGCTGTGTTCCTTTGCTTGAATGCTGTCGAGCGCCAGTGTGGCTTGCTCGGCATTTAAGGGCTTGAGTTGGTTGGTGATTGCAGCGACGGTTTTGCGTAAAGCTTTGTCGGATAATTGTTTTTCTTTGCCAATACCAATCAGTAAAATACGTTGCGCCGCAATGCCTGCTGGCTGACGGATCAGTAAGCTTTGTCCTGCTTTACCTTGAATATCGCCGTTTTTTAAAGCGGCTTGTAGGGCGCCATTACTAGCCTTGTCGAGCTGTAATGCGCTATCGCTAAGCTGTAAGCTTTCATCAAGGGCGAAAATCAGCGTGCCTGTGTTGAGAGTAGCAACGGCTTCGTGGGTAACAGAGAAATGCATGCTTAATGTTCCTCAAGACAAAGAGAATAATATAAAGGATAATGCGCGCCATAGATGGTGCTTCTGCGCGCATTAATAGAAAGTAGGTGCTGTGCTTACAGCTTAGATTAATCCTACTGTTATAGGCAAGTTTTGTTAAGGGCTGCATTTTAAAGCAGGTTTACTGGAGTTTCGTTTGATAATTTTTCGTTATTTAACGCGTGAAGTACTACTGACCTTGAGTGCGGTTAGCGCTGTGTTGTTAGTTATTATCATGAGTGGTCGCTTTATCAAATATATGGCGCAGGCTGCTCAGGGCTTGCTCGATCCCAGTGCCTTGCTATTAATTATGGCCTATAGAATACCGGGTTTTTTACAGCTTATTTTACCCTTGGGTTTGTTCTTGGGCGTTTTGCTGGCCTACGGGCGCTTGTATTTGGAAAGTGAAATCACTGTTTTAAATGCCTCAGGCGTAAGCCAGCAACGTATCTTTGCCTACACCAGCGCACCCGCTTTACTGGTAGCCGTCGTGCTGGCTTTTTTAAGTTTTTACCTAACGCCCTATGGTATGAGACAGGTAGAAACTATTTTGCATGAGCAAGATGCGCTAACCGAATTCGATACGCTAGTGCCGGGACGCTTTCAGTCTATGAAAGAAGGCGGGCGGGTGACCTATGTTGAAGATGTCAGCAGTGATCGTGAACAGCTGCAGGGTGTGTTTGTCACTGAAACACAGGTTGGCGCAAAAGCGAAAGCCGTGGATAGCAAACAAATTAGCGTACTGATTGCCAAGTCGGGTCAACAGGTTTTACACAGCGATGGCAGTCGTTATTTAGTGCTTGAAGATGGCTATCGTTATGACGGTCAGCCGGGTCAGGCTGATTATCGCGTGGCTAAGTACGATACCTACGCTGTTTTACTGCCCAAGCCTTCAGTCGGTTTAACTGTTAGTGATCGCGAAGCGATGTCGACAACAGAACTAATAGCCGGTACGCACCAGAGATTTAAAACAGAAATGCACTGGCGCATAGCCATACCCTTGCTCGCTTTTGTGGTGACTTTGATAGCAGTGCCCCTAGCCAAGGTGAACCCTCGGCAAGGACGTTTTTTAAAGCTGTTACCTGCTATTTTTCTGTACATGGCGTACTTGGCTTTATTAATTGCCATGCGCGATGCGCTCGATAAAGGGCGCGTATCCAATGCTGTGGGTATGTGGCCTGTACATGCATTGTTTTTATGCGTGGGTGTTGTTCTGCTGTATTGGGAGAGGTTGCGTTACAGGCTATCTAAATGGCGTAGCGTAACCGCTAAGGATGTCGCCCATGCATAAGTTAGATCGCTATGTGGGTAACGCTGTGTTAGTGGCTATTCTTGCCGTGTTGGGCGTGATTAGTGGGCTGGCGCTCTTGTTTGCCTTTATTGATCAGCTAAGTGATTTACAGGACGGTTACACGCTAAAAGATGCGCTCATCTATGTCGGCTTGACGGCACCTAGACGTATTTACGATGTGTTGCCCATGTCGGCACTTATTGGCTGCTTGGTGGGGCTGGGTTCCTTGGCGTCCAACAGTGAGCTGACAGTGATGCGCGCAGCGGGGGTGTCATTGATGCGTATTGTCTGGTCGGTGATGCAGCCGTTGCTGTTACTCATGGTGATCGGGCTGGCGATAGCTGAGTATGTCGCGCCATGGACCGAAAGCATGGCGCAAGCACATCGCTCCATGGCTCAGTCTGCTGGAAAAGCGCAAAGCTCTAAACATGGTTTGTGGCATCGACAAGGGCAAGAATATATCCACATCAACACCGTTCAGCCAAACGGTCTGTTATTGGGAGTTACGCGCTATAAGTTCAATGAGCAGCGACAGCTGCAGGTAGTCAGTTTTGCGCGCCAAGCCTCGTTTCAAGAAGGAACTTGGCTGTTAGAGGATATTGTTTATACCCATCTAGAGGCGCGTAGCTCAAGCGTTAATCAGGCTGAAAAAGAACAGTGGGATGTGGCGTTAAAGCCAGAATTGTTGAACACGGTGGTGATGGATCCGGATGCATTGCCTATTACAGGGCTATGGAGTTATACCCGTTACTTATCAGAACAAGGGCTTAACGCTAAGAATTACTTGCTGGCATTCTGGAGTAAAGTTTTGCAACCCGTGGTTACAGCTATGCTGGTGTTGATGGCGATTTCTTTTGTTTTTGGCCCCTTGCGCTCAGTGACTTTGGGGCAGCGTGTGTTTACCGGCGTGGTGGTGGGTTTTGTCTTTAAAATAGTACAAGACCTGTTGGGACCCGCCAGCATGGTATTTAACTTTCCTCCAGTCTTGGCCGTACTGTTACCAGCAGTGATTTGCGCTGTTATTGGCCTGTGGCTGCTGCGTCGAGCGGGTTAGAGTTTGTAAACCAACCTATCTAAACATCAGCTGGGTTTAATGGCTACAGGCATTCTGCGCTCGCGCCCAAAACCGCGTTTGGTTATTTTGGGGCCCATGGCAGCCTGACGTCTCTTGTATTCGCTTAAATTAATTAAGCGCACAATGCGATTCACAGTAGCAGCGTCCAAACCTTGGGCAATAATCTGCGCGCTTGATTGGTTTTCTTCCACGTACAAGCGAATGATCTCATCCAGTACGGGATAAGGCGGCAAGTTGTCGGTGTCGCTCTGATCTGGCGCAAGCTCGGCTGTTGGCGGGCGAGTGATGACGCGCTCAGGTATCACCGCTGATAGGCTGTTGCGGTAGTGTGCCAAGCGATACACCAGCGTTTTGGGTACATCTTTGAGTGGCGCAAAACCACCCGCCATATCACCATAAAGCGTGCAATAACCAACTGCCATTTCGCTTTTATTGCTGGTGGTTAACAGCAGAGCCCCGCTGCGGTTGGACAAAGCCATCAGCAAACTGCCGCGGCTGCGGGCTTGCAGGTTTTGCTCGGTCGTATCCTGTGCGCTGGCTGGCCACTGGTTTAATACAGGCTCTAATTGTTGGCTGAACTGCTGCACAATATCGATAATCGGCAGTACGTGGTAAGCAACACCCATGCAGTTGGCTTGCTCAGCGGCGTCATCTTGGCTGATTTGTGCGGTGTAATGGTAGGGCATCATTACCGCCGTAACCTTATCTGCACCCAGAGCATCAACGGTAATGGCGAGTACCAGCGCTGAATCAATCCCACCGGACAAGCCAAGCAACACCCCTTTAAAACCGCAACTGGCTACATACTCACGCAGACTGGTTACCAGCGCCTGATAAACCAAAGCTTCCTCGCTGAGTAGGTGGTTGTTTAGCGGCTGCTGTTGCTCAGCTAAATTAAACTCTAGCGTGTCGCAAACAAAAGCTGCTGCGCGTTGCAGTAATTGTCCTTGGGCGTTTAAAACCGAGCTTTGACCGGCGTAGATCCACTCATCCTGCGCGCCGACTGTATTAATAAAAACAAGCGGACAACCCAGTTGCTGTGCTGCTTTGGCGAGGGTTTGCTCACGCTCTTGGGTGCGATTAAGGTAAAAAAGGTCGGCACTTAAGTTCAGCAAAACATCTGGTTGTTGGGTGAGCTGTGCAATAAAGTCAGGCTGATTCAGCTCATCACCGAGGGCAAGTGCGATCCTGATGCCGCGAAACGTTAACGTGGGCTGATTGTTGCCCGGAGTGAAATAACGCGCTTCATCAAAGGTTTGATTCTGTGCCAAAAATTGCTTGGCATACTGCCACTGCAGCTGACCTTGATTGAAAAAAGCACAGCCGTTGAAAATATCGCCTTGGCTAAACAAAGGCATGCCCACAATAAATGGACAGATTGTGCTTAGCTCGCACAGCTGCTCAATGGCTGGTTGTAGCTGTTGCTCGAGAGTGGGATAAAACAGCTGATCTTGCAGGGCGTAGCCAGTTAAGGCCATTTCCGAAAACACCACCAAATCAGCCTGCTGCTGTTTGCCTAGCTGCAATTGTTGTTTGATGTGGTTTAAGTTGGATTGGATATCACCTAGCTGGCTAGGTATCTGTGCGATCAAAAAACGGAAATTGGCTGGCATGAGCGGGCTCGTTGTAGTTACACCTGCAGTTATTCTAGCAAAAGACGTTGTGCAGGTAGCAACCTTTGACGGCAGCAATCAAAACGTGCGCTACCAGGTTACGCCAACGCCCATCAGGTAACGGCGGTTATTGACGTCACCGTACTTGCTGCGTATTTTTTCCCACTCGGCTTTTAAACTTAAGGACGCCCAGCTATTTAATTTATAACGCAAGCCTGTTTCAGCATCCAGCACGTAATCAACCTCGTTGGTAAAGGGTACAGCCAACTCGCCTTTGTTAAAAAATTCTAGGGTTCTGGTTAAGAAAAAGCGTTGGTAATCCCAAGATAGAGTCGATGAGTTAAAGCGTTCTTTATGGCCATCTTTGTATTGGAAAATACTGTGGTTAATTAGTCCAGCCAACGAAAGTGAGCCAAGCTCGTTATCCCAAAACTGAAAACCCGGGCCTGTGCCATAGGTGTGTTGTTTGGTTAGGTCTTCTAGCTGATCGTGATTGAATTTATACTTGCCTTGCCAAAACCAACGCTCGGAAAAGAATCGATCCAGCGCATAGCTGGCCATCAGTTGGTCAGTTTTTTTGCTGTCGTCCTTGGTCTCGTAATCGTACTCAAGCTCGGCGTTATGACGCCAGTGTCCGTGGCGTAGCTTGGTTTTGGCATCAATGTCGTAGCTGTCTGAGCTGCTTTCTTTACGCTTAAAATCAGCCGACAGGTGCATGCTACCCGTCCATAGCAGATCTTGGGTGAGCTTGCTTTCAGTCACGGGCAGAGCTTGGTAAATATCAGCAATCGCAACGCTGTGATCATGAGAATGGCTAATGATTGCCTTGCCTTGCTCAGCGGGCTGCAGGCGAGCGTTTACTGGTTCACTGAAACGCTGTTCTTTAATGTGCAGCTGCTTGGTTGTTTCAATGCTGGCGATTTTGCGTGTGTCTATACTAATAGTGCCGGCATAAGTGGTTTTTAGCAGCAATTTACCGGCATCTATCAGTATGACCTTGCCGGTTAGGCGGTCACCGTTTTTAAGCAGCAGGCTGTCTGCCCACGTATGACCGGCGAAAATAAGGGTTGTAGAAACAATTAAACGAATGAGTGCTTGCATTGATTTGACCGGTTAGCAAAATAAATACTGTAAAATGATTTAGAGGTTGCCCAAGGCAGCGTATTTTGCAGAACTCACTTAGAAAAGCAATTTATATGTTTGATACCGCAGAGCAAAGACGCCAAGCTTTATATATCGCATTATCGCAGGTGCCAGAAGGAAAAGTGGTAACCTATGGACAGCTAGCAGGTTTGGCTGGGCTAGGGCGAGCAGCGCGTTGGGTTGGCAGTCAGCTTAAAAAGCTACCAGAGGGTACAAACCTACCTTGGCACAGGGTGCTTAATCATGCAGGGCGATTAAGTGTGTCTGAAGGCGGTGAGGTGTGGATTGAACAAATTCAACGTTTACGTGCCGAAGGTGTAAATGTTGTTGATGGGCGCGTATCCTTACGTTTATATAAATGGTCCGCTTTTGATGAAATGAGCATCGAGCAATTATGAGAAACAAAATTGTCAAGTTCTGCTAATGGCTGGCGCGAGGCGCTAAAAGCTTACGCAACACCCGCATCTTTAGCCTTGTTATTGCTGGGTTTTGCTGCAGGACTGCCGTACATGCTGGTGTTCTCTACACTGTCTGTATGGTTGCGTGAAGCGGGTGTTGCGCGCGAAACCATCGGCTTTGCCAGCCTGATTGGTTTGGCGTATGCATTTAAATGGGTTTGGTCGCCCTTGCTGGATCAGTGGCGGTTGCCGCTGTTGGGCTTTCTAGGACGCCGCCGTTCTTGGCTGGTGTTGTCGCAATTGTTGGTTGCTCTGGGTTTGGCAGGGATGGCGTTTAGTAACCCGCAAACGCATTTAGCAACCCTTATCGCGTTGGCCGTGTTAGTGGCTTTTGCTTCTGCCACGCAAGATATCTCTATCGACGCCTATCGTCTTGAAATTGCGGAAGATAAACAGCAAGCCGCTTTGGCTGCAAGCTACATGACGGGTTATCGAGTAGCGGCATTGCTGGCGACGGCAGGGGCGTTGTATTTTGCTGAATGGTTTGGCTCCAGCGGTTTGCAATACAGGCATTCAGCCTGGGCTAGCACCTATTTGTTATTTGCTTTGTTAATGTTGCCAGGCTTGCTGACCACGCTGTGGATGCGCGAACCTAAGGTTGAAATCGGCACAGATGACACTAGAACACAATATGCTTTGATGCACCAGCTCAGCTCGGTCATTGTTTTAATTGTGTTACTGATTTCCGTACCCGCTATGGCGACTCAGTATTACAGCACCAATTTTCAGCTACTTCTCTCTGGTCAACAAAGTTTGACGGATTTGTTTTTTACCGATCGGGCTTTTTTGCGCGCACTGCTTTACAGCGTTATTACCGTACTTTGTTTGTCACCTATAGGTCGGCGTGGACTAACTCCGGTATTGACTCCGGTAAATGATTTTATCGCCCGTTATCGCTGGCAAGCGCTGCTGTTGCTTGGTTTGGTGGCGACGTACCGCATGTCTGATACGGTGATGGGCGTGATGGCTAATGTTTTTTACATTGACCAAGGTTTTAGCAAAGAGCAAATCGCTAGCGTGAGTAAGGTTTTTGGTTTGATTATGACCTTATTTGGGGCGGGTGCTGGCGGCGTATTGATTATGCGTTTTGGCATTATGCCGATACTTTTGCTCGGTGGAATTGCGTCTGCGGCAACCAATATAATGTTCGCCATGTTGACCGATATGGGCGCGCACATGCCGATGCTGATGGTGACGATTTCGTGCGATAATTTTAGTGCCGGTCTTGCCACTGCCGCTTTTGTTGCGTATCTATCCAGTCTGACGAATTTAAAGTTTTCTGCCAGTCAGTACGCTTTACTGAGTTCCATTATGCTGTTGCTACCGCGTTTGATAGGCGGGTATTCTGGGGTGATGGTTGATAAGCTAGGTTACGAAAATTTCTTTTATTTAACCGCTTTGCTGGGTGTGCCAACGGTAATTTTGATTGTTTGGCAGTGGCGCTTAGACCGGCGTAAATAAGTATTCTTTGACTAAATAACGAGTTGCCAAAACTGTATGCGTATATTTGCTTGGATGTTTTTATTATTGCCGCTAGTGGAAATTTACCTACTGATCCAGGTTGGTTCAGAGGTGGGTGCGCTCACTCTGGTGCTGTGGATAGTGGCCACTGGAATACTGGGCGGTATGTGCATTCGATATGCTGGAGTGGCTACAGCTTGGGCCGTGCGTGAACGTATGGCGCGCGGCGAGGTTCCAGATACTGAAATGCTGACGGGTGTGCTTTGGGTGATTGCCGGTGTGTTGTTGATTATTCCTGGATTGGTGACGGATGCTGTTGGCTTTATTTTTCTGCTGCCGTTCACCAAACAGGGGTTAATTAAAGCGATGCACAAAAACTATCGCCCCCGCGAGTTTACTCATCCTCCTCACACCCCACACAGCGAGCGCCCTGACCGTCCAACAGTCATCGAGGGTGAGTATCAGCGCCGCGATGATGAAACAAAATAAGTGTTCCCTCCCTTGAAAGCTTTTCAACAGCCCCCATATAGCAGAAACAGTAACCTAGCTGTGCATTTCAAAAAACGTAATGTTTAATTTTTTATGTTCTAGCTGCTTAAATCCAAGTAGCTAGGGCTTTCTAAAACTGCCAATGCTGAGCATTGGTTATTTTAATAATCCATTAGGAGAGATCGACAATGAAGCTTCGTCCTCTACATGATCGCGTGGTAATCCGCCGTAGTGAAGAAGAAACTAAAACCGCTGGCGGCATTGTACTGCCTGGTTCTGCTGCTGAAAAACCTAACCAAGGTGAAATCGTTGCTGTAGGCACGGGTCGCGTTTTGGATAACGGTGAAGTACGTGCTTTGGCTGTTAAAGTGGGTGATAAGGTAGTTTTTGGACCCTATTCCGGCAGCAACACCGTAAAAGTTGGCGGTGAAGATCTGCTCGTGATGAGTGAGAGTGAAATCCTCGCCGTGGTCGAAGGTTAATTTATCTTTTCAATGCATTAACGAAATAAATTTGAGGTAATTATTCATGGCTGCAAAAGAAGTAAAATTCGGCGATTCTGGCCGTAAAAAAATGCTAGCTGGTGTAAATGTACTGGCTGATGCGGTAAAAGCAACCCTAGGTCCAAAGGGCCGTCATGTTGTATTGGAGCGCAGCTATGGCGCACCAATGATCACTAAAGACGGTGTATCTGTTGCTAAAGAAATCGAACTTAAAGATCGTTTTGAAAACATGGGTGCACAGCTGGTTAAAGACGTCGCTTCTAAAGCGAACGATGAAGCCGGTGACGGTACCACTACCGCTACAGTATTAGCGCAAGCCATTGTTAACGAAGGCTTGAAAGCAGTAGCTGCGGGCATGAACCCTATGGATCTTAAGCGCGGTATCGACAAGGCTACCACTGCTATTGTTGCACAGCTTAAGGAGCTGGCTAAGCCATGTGCTGATTCTAAAGCTATTGCTCAGGTGGGTACTATTTCAGCTAACTCCGACAGCTCTATCGGCGACATCATTGCTGAAGCAATGGAAAAAGTCGGTAAAGAAGGCGTGATCACTGTTGAAGAAGGTTCCGGTTTAGAAAACGAACTGACCGTAGTGGAAGGTATGCAGTTTGACCGCGGTTATCTGTCGCCATATTTCATTAACAAGCCTGACACCATGGTAGCTGAGCTAGAAGAGCCACTGTTGTTGCTGGTTGATAAGAAAATCACCAACATCCGTGAACTACTGCCTGTGCTGGAAGCGGTTGCTAAAGCAGGCCGTCCGCTGTTGATTGTTGCTGAAGACGTTGAAGGCGAAGCCTTAGCGACCTTGGTTGTAAACAACATGCGCGGCATTGTTAAAGTAGCTGCGGTTAAAGCACCTGGTTTCGGCGATCGCCGCAAGTCCATGTTGCAAGATCTGGCTATTTTGACTGGCGGTACAGTCATTTCAGAAGAAGTAGGCCTGAGCTTAGACACCACTACTTTGGAGCACTTAGGTAACGCTAAGCGCGTGCTGATCAATAAAGACGAAACCACCATTATTGATGGTGCGGGTCAGGCAGAAGACATTAATGCGCGTGTTGCACAAATCCGTAAGCAAATTGATGACACGACTTCTGACTACGACAAAGAAAAACTGCAAGAGCGTCTGGCCAAGTTGGCTGGCGGTGTTGCAGTAATCAAAGTCGGTGCTGCAACTGAAGTTGAAATGAAAGAGAAGAAAGCGCGCGTTGAAGATGCCCTGCACGCAACCCGTGCTGCGGTTGAAGAAGGCGTGGTGCCTGGCGGTGGTGTTGCACTGATTCGTGCGCTGTTGGCTATCTCTGAGCTGAAAGGCGACAACGAAGACCAGAACGTAGGTATTGCATTGTTACGCCGTGCGGTTGAATCGCCACTGCGTCAAATCGTTACTAACTCTGGTGACGAAGCAAGCGTTGTGGTTGATAAAGTTAAGCAAGGCGAAGGCAACTACGGCTATAACGCTGCAACGGGTGAATATGGCGACATGATCGCTATGGGTATTCTTGACCCAGCTAAAGTAACTCGCTCTGCGTTACAGGCGGCTGCTTCTATTGCTGGCTTGATGATCACCACAGAAGCAATGATTGCAGAAATCAAAGATGACTCAGCACCTGCAATGCCTGATATGGGCGGCATGGGTGGAATGGGTGGCATGGGCATGATGTAATCATCCCCGCTGCTTGAGTATTAAAAACCGCGTCAGGCAACTGGCGCGGTTTTTTTATATGCTGAAAAAGACGGTTAAGACAGGGGTGTCATCGTTGAAAAAACCAACCAAACTTAAAGAACCAGCCTCAACACTCATGCGCATCGTGGGTCTGTTACTGGGAGCGCTGCTCACTGTGATCGGTTTTGTAGCGCTGTCCTATTATCCCGAAGATGGCTGGTTACAGCTGCTGGGCGGGTTGGGGTTTTTGTTGTTTGGATTGGAATCCTTGCACGCCAGCTGGCACAGGCGAACGCCGTTGTTAGTACGTATGGGGCCTTTTCCTTAGCGTGATATCGTCTTGAGCGAATCTTCAACGCTGCACATCCGCACAGCATTCTTCTTTTAAAAAACTGATTAAGCCATCTAGGTGTGCGTAGTCAGGCTTGCAAATAATGGTTCTGCTCTGTTTTTCTTGACGAATTAGCCCGACTTTAGCCATGCGTGACAGGTGATGGGAAAGCGTTGAACCCGGTATATCCAGTGCTTTTTGTATCTCGCCAACAGAAGCGCCATCAGGTCCTGCTTTAACTAAAAACCGAAAGGCGGCTAAACGGTGGCTATTACCTAGCTCGGCCAAGCTGGCCGCGACGCTGTCATGTTGCATGGACTTTCTCCTTGAGTGTATTTCTATAATACTAGAATTATAGTTGACAGTACAAAGAGCTAAAACCTACCATTAGCTACATTTCGATAAAACTAGAATCATCGGGGTTGGTAATGTCATCACAACTGCTAGATACCCTCTACATGTTCGCTTTTCTTGCGGTCGAGTTGTCGGTTTTATTTCTTGGGATTAGCTTGTTAGTGGCCGCGCTGCAGCGTCATATTCCTCCCGCTAAAGTTGAAGCCATGCTGAGTTCGGCACGCAAAAGTAGTTATTTCCTAGCGGCAGCACTGGGTGCAATTACGCCATTTTGCAGTTGCTCGACCATTCCTATGCTGAAAGGCTTGATTCGTGCGCGTGCCGGATTTGGTCCGATGATGGTGTTTTTATTTTCTTCGCCGCTGCTGAATCCCATTATTGTTGTTTTGCTCATAGCCACCTTTGGTTTGACCCTTTCCACGATTTACGTGTTTGCCGCTCTTATAGTGTCACTGGGCGCAGGCTGGTTGCTGCAAGCATTGGGTTTTCAGCGCTATGTGTATAGTTCAGCGGAACAACTACCCTCAGGTTGTGGAACAGGCAATGACTGCAGCACCAAGGCGGTGGTTGTTCCAACAAACAGTAAGACGACAAACTGCTGCGGTGCAGATCAGCAGGGCGATGAACAGCCAAGCCAATGCAGTGCTGGGCAAACTGCCGGTAAATACAGCGGTGTGTGGCAGGAAGCATGGTTGGACTTTGTTGAGGTGCTTCCATACTTGCTCGTGGGTATTGCCATTGGCAGTGTGATTTACGGCTTTATGCCCACTGAGCTACTCGAACACTACGCCGGTGCGGACAATCCTTTGGCCATACCGGTTGCCGCAGTCATTGGTGTGCCGTTGTATATGCGCGCAGAAGCAGTCATACCGTTAGCGGCAGCACTGATGAGCAAGGGCGTCGGAGCCGGAACCGTGCTCGCCTTAATCATCGGCAGCGCCGGGGCAAGCCTGACCGAGCTGGTGCTCTTGCGTTCACTGTTTAGATTGCAGCTATTAATAGCCTTTGTGTTGGTCATCTTCGCTATGGCGATGCTTGCAGGCTACGCCACTTACCTGTTTTTCTGAATGTGGGTTTCTGAACGGCGTGCACTTTAAGCCAACTCCAGCGCCACCGGGAAGCCCGTTACGCGTGTACGAGGATGCCATGCATCCGACTGCAGATTACGCCTGCAAACACAGCACCACCTGACGCACCGCTGTCGCAGGCATGGCCTGCTCCCAAACTGCTGCTTCTACAGAGTGTTGGGTGAGCTAGAACCACTCGCGCCATGGCTGCAAAGAAGCACGCTGCCGTGTGGGGCCTGACCTGTCAGGGAACCAATATCTGCCCGTAGCACCAAGCCAAATACTCTACTCAGACTCAAATGTAGGTAATGATCCCGCCAACCTACAGGCTCAGGAATTTGTTGGAGCCATGTTTCTGGGCGATGCGGATTATCAAGCCAACTCCAGCGCCACCGGGATGCCCGTTACGCGTGTACGAGGATGCCATGCATCCGACTGCAGATTACACCTGCAAACACAGCACCGCCAGACGCACCGCTGTCGCAGGCATGGCCTGCTCCTACCAAAAACCGCCATTTCTGCAGGGTGTTGAGCAAGCTAGAACCACTCGCGCCATGACTGCAAAGAAGCACGCTGCCGTGTGGGACCTGACTTGTCAGGGAGCCAATATCTGCCCGTAGCACCAAGCCAAACAATCTACTCAGACTTAAAAGCAAAAAACTTCCCCGACGAGTCGGGCCCCACAAAAGCGAGGCGGTGCTGCTTTATAGATCGTATCGCGCAAAAGTTGCGCTCCAACAGAGTATCTTCTACAAGAGGTGATAACGGGATAAGGTTCTCTTCAATAACGTCAACGGCAGCGAACCTGTATAATACATTGAAGCAGTTCGCGCCTGTGGTGCCGATGCTCGTGCACAGCGTTAGCATTGGTCGTAATGCCCACCAATGACGAAGATATAAATGGAGTTATCGTATAGCTGTACAATAAAGCCCCTAACAAGACTAAGCGCAACTGCTAAATGCTAAAGGTATGCTTGGCTGGACGGCCTGCACTGTTGGCGTTATACCTAAAGGAAATATCGTGTCTAATATCGAAGCAGAAAATTTACCAGAGCGAATGAGGGCGGCTATTTCCCTAGGTTGGGTTATGTTTTCCAGAAAAGTGGGGAACGGGTTGATTCCAATAAACAAAGAAGCCTCGATGCAGCTTCAATATGCGTACGTCCTTCAGCAGATGCTCCCTTTGATAACTTTCCGTGATGACGAAAAGTTTGAAATAGAACTGGAAACAGGGGTGCGGCTAGACGGTCGTAATCGTGAAATTGATCTTCTTTTTCGTGGTGAGTTTGGAAATCAGCAACACAGCATAGCGATTGAAATGAAATGTTATCGTACGTTTGCGGCATCTGGCGGTAAGCGCGGTGCGTCGGATATTTTCATGAAGGATGTATATGAAGATCTGCAGCTTCTAGAACAGTACGTATCAGAAGGTTTTGCGCAAGAGGGTGTGGCGCTGGTAATGAACGATATGGAAAGACTGGTTAACCCGTCTCGCAAAGAGGCGAAATGCTGGGATTATGATATTTCACACGGCTCATCATTCGGTCCTATTCAGCTTACGACGCCAGTTGGTGGCAAAGACATAAACATTCATCTTGCCAAAAAGTATTCTTTAACTTGGATAAATTGTGGTGGTTTTTGGTTCCTCGAAGCGCAAGGAGAAAACGTATAACAGTCGTAGGTAAAATGTAAGCATGCGGGTTGTGGCTGCTCTGGTCGTTCCGTCTTTCATTTAAGCTACTCAAAATTCAGAGGGTGAGCTTATTTATAGCGCTCGCCCCCCACAACAATAAGCCGGGTTTAGCGGCCTGTCAGTAGCTCATCAATGACGGGGCTTATTTTACTTTCTGTGCTGGTCCACTTATTGAGTGCTAAGCCACCTTTGTTGCGTAGGTGATAATGCGCCCAAGCTACTTCCTGTCCTGAGCTGGAGAGCCTTAACTCGGCTTGCGATAGATAGGGAGCCATATCCCAAGAGCGTCGCGCACTGTAAGTGAGCACGTATTCACAATGCTGAGGTATTGCGCTGGAAACGCGCTCGGTTGAAATACCGTGGCGCTCAAAACCAGCTTCCAGAACTGGCACGAAATCTGTGACCATAACTTTTGGGTTATCTTGGATGCAGACGTGCAAGATTTCTGCCAGATTGTTTACTGGGCGAACCTTTACAGCAGTACAGCCAGTAATAATGGTAAATGCGGCTGCAGCAAAAAATAAGGGGGTAGTACAATATACATCCGGAAGACAAGCTAAAAATTACCTCTAGGCCGAGATAACGGTTCCTCGTGCAGAATGGCAAATTGTTCCCTTAGCGCCAGAATATGCTCTGCCCAATAGCGCTCGGTATTGAACCATGAAAAGGCAGAGGGGAAAGCTGGATCTGACCATCGCCGCGCAATCCATGCTGCGTAGTGCATCATGCGCAGCGTGCGTAACGATTCGATGAGGCTTAGCTCACGGTCATCGAACGCGTGGAACATCTCGTAGCCCTCCAAAAGCACGTCAAGTTGCTCAGTTTGCTCCTGACGGTCGCCGCTAAGCAGCATCCATAAGTCCTGTACCGCAGGCCCCATTCGGCAGTCATCAAAATCAACAAACACGGCTCGATTATCCCGCCAGAGGATATTGCCGATGTGGCAGTCGGCATGGATGCGGATAGCCTTGTACTTGCAGTCCCTGAAACGAGCATCAATGATTGTTAAAATGTCGCGTGTAAGCGTGTCATACGCCTCTCTAAGGCTTGGGGGAAGGCAGTCGTTGCTCAGCAAAAACTTACGGCTAGCCACCCCATAATCCTCGATATTGATGGCCGGACGATGCTGGAACGGAGACAGTGCGCCAATCGCATGGAGGCGACCTAATGAACGACCAAGCACCTCAATCGTGTTGAGGTTGTCAGGCTCTGGAGCATGACCGCCAAAACGGGTGAATAGAGCAAAGACAAACTCTCCATCGCGGTGCGCAGACTGCCCATTGGGACCGATTAATGGCGCAACCACGGGCCATTCAGCAGCGGTAAGTTCAGCACAAAATGCATGCTCCTCAAGAATCTGATCGTAGGACCAGCGCGCAGGGCGATAGAACTTCGCAATCAGTGGCAACTCATCTTCAATGCCCAATTGGAACACGCGGTTTTCAAAGGAATTTAATGCAGTGATGCGCCCATCGCAACGGTATCCTTGCGCTTCAACTGCATCCAGTATCCGCTCGGGCGTGAGCACGCTATAAGGGTGGGATGACATACGAAAAGCCTATTCTGAGAGCGGGCGGTCATTGTAGGGTAAAACAGCTATCAGAGGTGATTCAGGCTGGTGGCGCTGTCCTTGTTTTGCAGCACAACGCTTCTGGGTATAAATCGGTTCCGCTTAGAAAGCTCTCAATAGCTTTCTCGTTGATGCCCAAAAGCAGAGAAAAACCAGCCTACCACTGACCTAGCGAACCAGCTAGAACGCGTTTTGCTATTTCTAAACGAACCGTTCCAGCGTTATTAAAACAATTAAAGGATGCGCAGGTTTTGCATGAGCTAACACCGAGTAGTGGTCGAAAAGCCGCAGTGCTTAGCGGAAGGGCGAAAGGTGGTGTAAGACCTCAGTTGCGGGAGGTGTCGAAGGTGCTCAGCAAGCAAGAACAGTTCCTTAATGATTTGCTTTAGCTGCTGATCAGCAGTCCTCTATGCCAGCTGTTAGTAATCTTTTGTTATAGTTATGCAATTTCAGCGCTAGCTACACTCCTTGTATTACAGCATGCCGTATTAACTGTTACTGCCACGGGCACGATTAGATGCTTGGCTTAGCGCAAGGGATTAAGCGTTTACAGAGAGCAAAGCCTATATCTTCGGCTGAGCTAAAAATACAAGCTGCGCTGGCGCTTATGCAGCTCACAACAACACTTCAGGGATTACCGCACCAGTATGTTTGAACAAACGTTTAAAAATATCGATGATATCTTTCACAAAGATGCTGGCTGTTCCAGTGAGCTGGATTACGCCGAGCAAAGCTCTTGGCTGTTGTTTCTTAAATACCTCGATGACTTGGAATACGAAAAATCCCTTGAAGCCGAGCTAATGGATGAGCCGTACCAACACATTATTGATAAAGAGTTCCGTTGGAGTGCGTGGGCTGCGCCTAAAGATGCTAATGGCAACCCAGACCACAATAATGCGCTCACCGGTGACGACTTAATTGAGTTTGTCGATCGTGAGCTTTTCCCCTATTTAAAATCCTTTAAGCAAAAAGCTGATCGCCCAGACACCATTGAATACAAAATCGGGCAGATATTTGGCGAACTAAGAAATAAAATTCAAAGCGGTTATTCCCTGCGTGATGCGCTGGATAGAATTGATGAGCTGCGCTTTCGCTCGCAAGAAGAAAAGCACGAGCTATCGCACCTATACGAAACACGCATTAGAAACATGGGTAACGCTGGGCGTAATGGTGGCGAGTACTACACACCACGGCCACTGATTCGCGCCATGATAGATGTAATACAGCCAAAAATCGGTGAAACCATTTATGACGGCGCAGCAGGGTCGGCAGGTTTTTTATGTGAAGCCTATGATTACTTGCGCCAGGGTGGACGTGAGCAAAAGCAGCTTTCATCCAGTGATTTAAAAACCCTACAAGAAAAAACCTTCTACGCTAAAGAGAAAAAATCACTCGCCTATGTTATTGCCATAATGAATATGATTCTGCATGGCATAGAAGCGCCCAATGTGATGCACACCAACACCCTAGCGGAAAGCCTGCAAGACATTACCCCCAAAAATCAGCACGATATTATTCTTGCCAACCCACCCTTTGGCGGTAAAGAACGTAAAGAAGTCCAGCAGAATTTCCCGATTAAAACCGGCGAAACTGCTTTCCTGTTTTTGCAGCACTTTATGAAAATACTCAAACCCGGTGGTCGTGCTGCCATAGTGATTAAAAACACCTTCTTAAGTAATACCGACAATGCATCGGTAGCACTGCGTAAAGAACTGCTAGAAAACTTTAACCTACATACTGTTTTAGACTGCCCAGCCAAAACCTTTTTAGGCGCAGGCGTTAAAACTGTGGTGCTGTTTTTCACCAAAGGCGAACCCACGCAAAAAGTGTGGTACTACCAGCTAGACCCAGGCCGCAGCCTTGGCAAAACCAATCCGTTGAATGACAAAGACCTAGCAGAGTTTGTAGAACTGCAAAAAACCTTTGAGGAATCAGAAAAATCTTGGTCGATTGATGTAGCAGGTATTGATCAAAAAACGTGGGATTTATCGGTTAAAAATGCCAATGCGCAGGAAGCTGCAGCTTTGCGAGAGCCTGAAGCAATAATTGCTGAGATGATTGCATTGGATACAGAAAGTGCCGCGATTTTGGAAAGTATTCAGGAGTTGTTGTGATGGAAAACCTAGACACTACTCTTGGTGATAATCAATGGGTATATGGCACCTTAGGAGATGCTGTTACATCTGCCACATCAAACATCTCCCTTAATAAAATCAAAGAGGATGATGGGCCGTATGCAGTATTCGGTGCTAGGGGGTATATGCAAAACGTATCTTTTTTTCATCAAGAAAATGACTATCTTGCAATAATTAAGGATGGTGCTGGAATTGGTCGAGTATCAGAACTTCCTGCAAAATCATCTGTGCTTGCCACAATGCAATATTTATTACCAAAAACGGGGTATGAATTACGCTTTATAAAATACTTTCTAGAATCTATCGACTTCGATCAGTATAGAACTGGCAGCACAATACCTCATATTTATTTTAAAGATTACAAATCTGAGCCATTTCCAATATTATCAATAACTGAGCAACAACGAATTATTGCCATTCTTGATGAAGCCTTTGCCGATATCGAACAAGTCCGCACCAAAACCGAACAAAACCTAAAAAACGCCCGCGAGCTTTATTTAAGTAAGAAAGCTGAACTTTTTGAGTCTTTAGAAGAGATTGCTGATTTAAAGTTTTTACCTTCTATATGTGAAGAAATATTTGCTGGTGGAGATGCACCAAAAAAAGGTTTGTTTTCTAAAACGAAGACAGAAAAGTATCAGATTCCAGTTTATGCGAATGCTGTTAAAAACAGCGGTTTATATGGCTTCACAGACTACTCCAGAGCTAATAAGCCTAGCATCACAATCGCTGCTAGGGGGAGTGGCACAGGGCATATCGAATTAAGAAGAGAACCATTTCTACCTATAGTAAGGCTTATAGTTTTATCGCCGAATGAGGATGTTGTTTATTTGGATTATTTTAAACACGCACTTCAGAATCTTGATATTTTGCGCTCCGGCTCTGCAATACCTCAGCTAACCGTACCAATGATAAAAGAGTATTTGATACCTGTACCCGATTTAAAGATTCAACAAAAAACTATTGAAGAGCTTGAGGCGTTAGAGGAATTAATTGAGCTAATGACCGAAAGATATAATAAGAAAGTTGTGTTACTGGACGAACTAAAAAAATCCATCCTGCAAAAAGCCTTCTCCGGTGAGCTCACACAAAAGAACAACCAAGGAGCGGTTGCCTAATGACACGTCAAGAGCCGATAAAATTTGAAGAGTTCAGTGCTGGCCAATGGGTTCAGCAGTATCAATACAAAAGCTTTGCACCAACACTGATCAATCGTGAATGGCTCTGGCAAGATCCAGTGATTAATACGTTGCTAGAAAAAGCCTCACGCGCGTTAGCTGAGCTGGATGCCTTTACTTTGATTGTGCCGGATGTGGATTTGTTTATTCAGATGCACATTACTAAAGAGGCCAACACCTCTTCGCGCATTGAAGGCACGCAAACGCAGATGGATGAAGCTGTCATGGAAGCCGCCCAGCTTGCGCCAGAAAAGCGCGATGACTGGACTGAAGTGCGTAATTACGTGCAAGCCATCAATGACGCCATTGCCGAGTTGGAAACACTGCCGCTGTCCAATCGTCTGCTCAAACACGCTCATGCAATTTTAATGCAGGGTGTGCGTGGTGAAAACAAAACCCCCGGTGAATTTCGTATCAGTCAAAATTGGATTGGCGGCAGTGGTTTAAATGATGCGGCTTTTGTGCCACCGCATCAGGATTTAGTGCTCGACTTGATGAGCGATTTAGAGCAGTTTTGGCATAACGAAAACATCAATGTGCCGCAGTTGATTCGTATCGCCCTCAGCCATTACCAGTTTGAAACCATCCATCCGTTTTTAGATGGCAATGGCCGCATTGGTCGCCTGCTGATTACGCTGTATCTGGTTGATAAAGGCTTGCTGAGAAAACCATCGCTCTATTTGTCTGACTTTTTTGAACGAAATCGCAGCAGCTATTATGACGCCTTGACCCGTGTGCGCGAATCAAATGACCTGATTCACTGGGTTAAGTTTTTCTTGTCTGCAGTGATTGAAACGGCTAGCAAAGGTAAAGAAACTTTCCAAAGTATTTTGCAGCTACGCCAAGAAATGGATACTTTAGTGCTTGGCATGGGGCGGCGCGCTGAAAATGCACAACAGTTGCTGAGTCAGTTGTATAAGCGTCCCTCTACCACGGTGCACGATGTTTCTGAGTTGCTGGGCATAAGCTCTACAGCGGCAACAAACTTAATCAAGCAGCTGCAGAGTGATGGCGTACTGCGTGAGATAACAGGCTATCAGCGTAATCGAGTGTTTTTATTCGAGCGTTATATCACGCTATTCGGTACATAAGCTTGGGTATGGTTTTTCTTATCCCACTTTAGCCACCCTAAAGTTGGATATGGTTTTTCTTATGCCACTTTAGCCTTCTCAAAGTTGGATATGATTGTTTATATGTAGGGCGCAGCAGGTTTTTCTTACATAAGGATTTTTAAAGGACTCATTAAATGGCTATGAACGAAGCCGATACACGCGCGAACTTAATTGACCCCAAGCTGGTTGCCGCAGGCTGGGGGCAAATTGAGCACAGCTTTATTCGCCGCGAGGTGAATATCACTCAAGGACGCATTATCGGTGGTGGGAAGCGTAGCAGTCCGGTTATTAGCGATTATGTGCTGGAATACAAAGGCCATAAGCTGGCAGCCGTTGAAGCCAAGAAAGAAAGCCTCAGCTACACCGAAGGCGTGCGCCAAGCGAAGGATTACGCCAAACGTTTACAGTGCCGTATCGGTTATGCAACCAACGGCCATCTGGTTTATCAAGTAGATATGGTCAGCGGCAAAGAAGAACTGGTTGAACAGTTTCTGAGCCCAGAAGCCTTGTGGCAGCTCACCTTTGCTGAGCTAGATGCCCAAGTGCCGGATTACGCTGCCGTGTGGCGTGAGCGTTTTGCTAAGATCCCGTTTGAAGTCAAAGGTGATTGGCAGCCGCGTTACTATCAAGAAAACGCTATTCGCAACACCCTTGAGGCCATTGCGCAGGGCAAACAACGTATTTTGCTCACCTTGGCGACGGGCACCGGTAAAACCTGCATTGCTTTTCAAACCGCTTGGAAATTGTTCACCAGCCGCTGGAGTTTGAACGCCCAGCAAAACCCGAGTGCAGCACAAAAGCGCCCACGTATTTTATTTCTAGCGGATCGTAATATTTTAGCCAACCAAGCCTTTAATGACTTCAGCGCCTTTGGTGAAGATGCGCTGGTGCGTATTGATCCCAGCGAAATTAAAAAGAAAGGCACTGTGCCAAAAAATGCCAGTGTGTTTTTTACCATCTTCCAAACCTTTATGAGTGGCGGGCAGGACGAAGAGGGCGAAGATACGCCGTACTTTGGCGATTACCCGCAAGACTTTTTCGACCTGATTATTATTGATGAGTGTCACCGTGGCGGTGCTAATGATGAAAGCAGCTGGCGCAATATTTTGGATTATTTCTCACCTGCGGTGCAACTGGGTTTAACGGCCACACCTAAACGTACTGGCAATACCGATACTTATAATTATTTTGGTGAACCGGTTTACAGCTACACCTTAAAAGACGGTATTAACGATGGTTTTTTAACGCCTTTTAAGCTGATTCCCATTGTGGGTACTATGGATGAGTACGTTTATACGCCAGGCGATGGCGAGGTGATTCAGGGCGAACCAGAGCCGGGCCGTGTGTATAAAGAAGGTGATTTTAACCGAGTGATTACCATCCCCGCGCGTGAAGAGAAGCGTGTGCGTTACTGGATGGATAGGTTTAATCCTAAAGAAAAAACTCTGGTCTTCTGCGCCACACAAGAGCATGCCGGCATGGTGCGTGATTATGTTAATCAGTATGCAGTGGAAAAGGGTTGGACAACGAACAGCAACTACTGTGTGCGTGTCACCGCCAACGATGGCGCAGCCGGTGATAATGATCTGAAGACCTTTCAGGACAACGAGAAAACCATTCCGACGGTTTTGACCACATCACGCAAGCTTTCTACCGGTGTAGATGCGCGCAACGTGCGCAATATCGTTTTGATGCGTCCGTGTAACAATATGATTGAGTTCAAGCAGATTATTGGCCGTGGCACGCGCATGTATGACGGTAAGGATTACTTTACGGTTTATGATTTTGTCAAAGCCCATTACAACTTTGCTGACCCAGAATGGGATGGTGAACCCTTAGAGCCAGGAACCTGTAAGGCGTGTAACAGCAAGCCCTGTAACTGCCCGAAAGAGCCTTGTGAGCAATGCGGTTTTCACCCATGCAATTGCCCTAAGCTTTGTGCGGTGTGTAATGTGGAACCCTGTGAGTGTGCGTCGGAGGTTTGCCAGAAGTGTGCTGAGTCACCCTGTGTGTGCCTGCAGGAACCTTGTCCTATATGTGGTGCGCAGCCTTGCGAGTGCGCGCCTGTAGAGAAAATTCTGATTCAACTAAGCGACGGAAAGGCGAGGCAGATCAAGCATATTTCTTCAGCGATGTATTGGAGCCCTGAGGGTAAGCCGATCACTGCCAAAGAGTTTATTGAGCGGATGTTTGATGATTTGCCGCAGTTTTTCCAAGACGAAGATCAACTGCGTGCGATCTGGAGCGACCCAACCACCCGCGAAAAGCTACTGGATGACTTAGCAGAAGCTGGTTATGACGACGAAAAACTCGACAGCATGAAAGAGCTGATTGACGCAAAGGACAGTGATGTGTACGACGTTCTCGCCTATGTGGCCTATACCGCAGAAACGCGCACCCGCAGTGAGCGCGCTCAGCGTGCCAAGCCTTTAATTAAAGAAGCTTTTGCCAGCTATAAACAACATGAGTTTGTGGACTTTATTCTGGATAAATATGTTGCCGATGGCGTGAAAGAACTCGCCGCGAAAAAAATGCGCAGCCTGATCGAGCTGAAGTACAACACCATCAGTGATGCGGCTAGCGAGCTGGGTTCAACGGCAGTCATACGCGAGACGTTTATTGGCTTTCAGCAGTATTTGTATAGCGAGTAGGCCGCAAGCTTTTTAACACCGCCCTGACAGCGTAGGTAATTATCCCGCCAACCTACTAGGCTGAGGGATTTGCTGGAGCCATGTTTCTGGGTGATGTGGATTATCAAACGCACTCAAGCGCTACCGGCAAAGTCCAATCGCGCAAAAGTTGCGCTCCTACCAATGATTGCGCTTCAACGGGGTATTTGAGTACCTAATTAGTACCCCTGTGGTGCAAAAAAGCCAGAAATGAAAAAGCCCACTCTTGTGAAGTGGGCTAAGTCATTGTTCTATATGGTCGGGACGGAGTGATTCGAACACTCGACCCCTTGCACCCCATGCAAGTGCGCTACCGGGCTGCGCTACGCCCCGACGTGTTTTGAGCCTTGGCCCGAAACGCTGCAGACTATACCTTAAGTCTATGAAAAGTGGAAGGTTGTTTGAGATAAAACTTATTTTTTAACCCACTTGCCATTTATAAGAATAAAACTACCCGGCTCTGCTTTTTCGTAAAGCCGCTGTCCAGCGCGCATTTCGACTTCGCTCAGAGGCAAGCTGCTTTCTTTGGACACTTCTTGATAGCGTTTTTTGCGGAAGTTGTTAATGCGTTCCACGATGATTGCAGCGTCGCCTTGGTTTTTGATGATGCCAAGGTAGCCATCCTGGCGCTCACCGATAAGGCCACTTTGTTTGGCTTCGGCGTATTTTTGGCGCAGGGTGTCTCTATCCATAGCGAAAACACTGCTATTGAAAAGAACGCTTGCTAGTAATGCAGAAAAAAGTATGCGGCGAATAGACATGCAAGGCTCCTTAGAATAGATCGTCGTTTTCGTCGAACAGATCATCTAGTGCTTTGTCGACTTTAATGTAAATTTGATGCTCAATCTTGGCGTTTAGATTGATATTGATGGGTTCGTTTGGCATAGCCACTTTTACTGTGGGTGTGCAGGCCATCATTAGGCTGGCTAGCATTGCTATGAGAAGTATGCGTATTTTCATTATTAATACCTAAGTTACTGTTTTTCTGCACGCTGGCGAATACGTTTAATGATTAAATCGCTGACATGGTTGTTTAGCTGGATGCTGGCTAAAAGTGCGTACAGATTTTGCTCCAAATTGAAGTTAAAGTGGATGGGACGACCGTTTTCAAACTGTGGATTACTGCCTTCAAGGCGTATATGCAAAATTAGCTTACCATCTTTATCAAAGTTTAGATCGCTTTTTAAAACCTGAAAATGGAAGTCATCCAGCGCCTGATTCAGCAGCCCTAAGGCGGGATTGTTCTTTGTCATCGACTGTAATTCTGCTGAGCGAAACCTGAGTGTGCCTGGGTTGCGCGCTTCTAGCTTGCCTTTATCAATACGCACGCCATCAAGGTTTACAATAAGTGGGATTTGCCCATCGATGGTACCGTTACCCGCCAATCCGTCAGTGGGATAGACCTTCATAAGCTGCTGGAGTTCTAAGCCTTGGATGTCGATCAGTACCGGGCTGTCTTGGTTGAGCTGAATGCTGTGTTGGCCAACGTATAAATTGCCATTGAGCAGTTGCGCGAAAATACTCTGCCAAGCAAGTGTGCCGCTGGCTAGGTCGTTGATGTTGGCATTAAAACTGGCGCTATTAATGTTGATATTGCTTAGCGGGACACCGGGGTTGATTTGCTTGACCGAAAACACGGGTAGCTGCGCTGTTAACTTATCGCCGTTTAGCTTGGCGGTGAGTTCAATGTTTACATCAGTTAACTCGCTGCTGTTATAGATGCCATTTAGTTTGCTGGCAGTGCTGGTAAAGGTGGCGGTTAAGGGTGCGTTGTTGCGGTAGTTAAGTTTTAGCTGGTAGCTGGCGGTTCCACGATGCAGGTCGAGTAGCTCTGGCCAGTCGCGCAAGGTTTTTTGGATGGGATTGTGCTGGGTAAAGTTAATTTCTTGTAGCTGGCTGTGCAGGTTAAATTTGTCGAGGTTGCCTTGCAGCTGATTATCCAGCTTAAAACCATGCTCAGAGTGCAGCTGTGCGTTCGCTTTAAACTGCTCTAAGGTGCCGGTTAGGTTGGCGTCGAGCATCCAGTTCTGCGGTTTTAATGCATTGCTTTTTAGGCTGTTTAGTTCTGCATCCAAACGGGCGTTTAGCGTTAATTGCGACAGCGTGCTATGCGCGCCCTGTATGTCGAAGCGTTGCAGTTTGGTGCTAAAGCTTTTGCTGCTTAAATCATTGATGAGTCGGTTTTTTTGGCTGGTGATGGTCGCTGGCTGCCGTAGCCACAGGTGCATATCTTTCTCATTTACCTCTGCTTGCAGAATCAGTCCGCCAGCAAGCTGTTCCAGCAGCGTGCTGTCATGTTGGTAGCTGTCCATGACAAAACTGAGCCCAGTATTGTTGAGCGTGGCGTTCCAGCTAGCCCAATCTGCTGCGTGCTCAAGTGAGCTTTCAGCGCTGAGTTTTAGGGTCAGTCCTTTGATTTTATGACCCGCATAAGCGGCAGAGATATTGTCGGCGCTGGCTAAAAGCTGGCCTGTTGCGCGTTGATTGGCGTAGTGAAAATCCAGTTTAGTGTGGTAGCGACCTTGACTGATTTGGTAGTTTTTGGGCCATGCGGTCAGAGTTTTCGCCAGTGGATTGTTGCGCTGCAAATTAAGACTGGCTAGCTCAAGACTGGCGTTTAGTTGTTGCTGGTGCCAGGTGGTTTGGCTGGTGAACTTAATCCCATGACTGCCGTTTAATTGCATGTGCGCGCTTAGTTCGTCCAGGGTGCCGCTGATGAGCCCTTCTAGTTGCCAGTCCTGTGGGTGTAACTCAGGGTGTTGTAGCTGTTTGATGCTGGCTTGGATGGGGACATGCAGTTGCAGTTGGGCAAGAGTATCTTGCTGCGCGACTAGGCTGGCTTGTTCGATACGCGCTGTGATGTGTTGCGCTTGGAATTCATTGAAGTGCCAATTAGGTAGGCTGAGCTGCAGCTCCCCCTGTTCCAGTTGCCCACGCCATTGCTCGCCACTGGTGTCGAGTGTCAGTGTGCCATTCAAACGCGCCTGTGCTGTGCCTTCACTGTGCAGCTCAACCGCGAGTACTTGGATAGCGCTGTTTTCGTTGCTGTTTGCCAAGCTTTGGGTGCGCAACGTGATGCGTTCAGGCTGATAGAGAGGGTCGATACTCTCAAGCCAGTCACCTTGCAGCTGCTCGATACTGAGATTGGCGTCGAGTTGGTCAGGTTGCCACAGTTTTTGGCTGTGGTTGGCGGTTAGGTTGAGTTGACCGGTTAGCACGCCAAAATTGCTGATGCTGAGGTCGATGTGTTCAATATGTAGATTTTTAGGCAGCAGGCTTAGGTAAGGGGTTAGCTCGGGGGTGTTGTCGGGTTGCGGACTGTCCTGTTCGCTAAAGCTGTCTGGGTTAATTAAGCCGCTGAGCTTGTCTGCGCTAACCAGCTCAAGGCTGGGTGTGAGCCAATTCCAGCTAAGTTGCAGTTGCTCGATTTCAATATGCTGCTCTTGGTAGTACGCAACGGTACGTGCGGCACTAAAGCCATTAAGCTGCCAGCGAGGTTGCTCAAAGTGCAGCTGGATATCTTGTTTGGCCAGCAGATATGGCAGGCTGTAGGGCAGGGTGAAGATGGCAAGACAAATAATTAAAACAAACGCCAGCACGCCGCCAAGCAACCATTTTGCCCAGCGGACGTGGTGGGTGTATTTTTTAAGTGCAGAAAAAAATAACATACTCAAATGCCTGAGTGAGTGTGCCTAGAGTATAAGGGATTTAGTCGAGGAACCCCGGGATAACTTCTGTGGCAGCGTAATTTTTGGGCTATACCGCTTCAATCGACAGCTTTGTGATGTCGCTAGCGCCTAAAAGTTTAGCGCCAATACGAGGTTGCTTCAGCTTGGCTTAAGCCTAAACTGTTAAATTCCCCAGCACATAGTGGTGTGCAAAAGATTGGATGAGAACGAGAGCCTGATGATTAAATACAGTATAAATCTGCTAACCCTGCTTTTAAGTATGTGGCTGGTTACGGCGAGTGCATCTTCCAAGCTGGATCATGATGAGGCGTTAAGGCTGAGTCAGTCAGGGCAAATTTTAAGCTTTCAAACGCTGCTTAATGATGCTGATAAACGCTATCCGCAGTCGCATTTACTCGAAGTTAAACTCAAACAAAAGCACGGTCGTTTTGTTTATAAAGTAGAGTTGTTAACTCCAGCTAAAGAGGTGCGCAAGCTTAGATATGATGCGCAGAGTGGCGAGTTGTTGAAAGATGAAGAGGATGATTAATGCGCTTGCTCTTGGTGGAAGATAATGTGGCTCTGGCGGATGATTTGTGTGCCGGGCTTAAGCAGCTGGGCTACGCAGTAGACTGGTTGGTTGATGGGCGTGATGCAGCGGTGCAAGGAGCGGTTGAGCCTTATGATTTGATTATCTTGGATTTGGGCTTGCCGGGTAAATCAGGCATGGAAGTGTTGCAAGAATGGCGGGCTAATCAGATTACTACGCCGGTATTAATTCTAACGGCGCGTAGCTCATGGAGTGAGCGCGTGGATGGCTTAAAGGCGGGAGCCGATGATTATTTAACCAAGCCTTTCCATCAGGAAGAACTGTTTTTACGTGTTCAAGCCTTGTTGCGACGCAGCCATGGTTTTTCCAACCAGACTAAAATCCAAGTGGCAGATTTGCAGCTTGATGAGGAGCGTCAAGTAGCAGTGCAGCAAGGAAAGGAAATAATCCTTACGGCAGCTGAGTTTAGTTTGCTGCGTTATTTTATGTTGCATGCCGGCAAGTTGCTGTCGAAAGGGCATTTAGAAGAGCATCTTTATGCCGGTGAATTGGAGCCGGATTCCAATGTGTTGGAGGTGCATGTCAGTCATCTACGGCGCAAACTGGGAAAAAGCTGTATTGAAACGCGCCGTGGGCAGGGCTATCTCTTTACGGGAGCCCCTGAATGAGGCGTTCAATCAGCCGCCAGTTGACGCTAGGTTTGACCGCTATTTTGTTGCTAGCGGGGTTGCTGGTGGTGCAGACAAGCTTTTGGTTGCTTGAGCATGGCGTGCGTAATTACAGCCAGCAACGGCTACAGGTGCAGTCGCGAAACCTGCTGGCCTCACTTATCAGAGATGAGGACGATCAATTAATAGTCAATGAACGGCATCATGATGCGGTTTTTTTACAGCCTTTTTCGGGACATTATTTTGTTATCGAACTCGAAGGCACACGCTGGCGCTCGCGCTCGTTATGGGATTTTCAGTTATTACCTTTGCCGCAGGAGTCATTTGCCCAAGGGCTTATACCCGGCCCATTGGGGCAGCAGCTTTTACTGTATACAGGTGAGTATCGCTACGCCGATAGCAAAATTAGAGTCACGGTTGCGCAGGATTACAGCCCGATTTTAGCCAGCTTTCGTCGGGCGCAATTGATGGGGGTCGCATTGGGTTTTGTGGTGCTGCTGATGGTGTTGTTGGGGCAGCGTTGGCTAGTTAGAAAAGCGCTTAAGCCGCTGGAAAATGCGCGTCAACAATTGCTGCAGTTGCAATCAGGTCAGCGCGCGCGACTTGAACAGCAGGTACCAGAAGAAATGCAGCCATTGGTTGAGCAAGTTAATCGTCTATTAGTGCATACCGAAGAAAGGCTGAAGCGCTCACGCAATGCAGTGGGCAATTTGGGGCATGCATTGAAAACGCCTTTGGCAGTGCTGACCAGCCTGTTAGCTCGACCTGAGTTACAGGCATATCCGGAGTTATTAGCTAGCTTGACCGAGCATTTGCAACAAATTGAGCAGCGTATTAGCCGTGAAATGGCGCGCGCACGCTTGTCAGGTGAGGCTTTGCCCGGTGCTTATTTCGACTGTGGGCAGGAGTTGCCCAGTCTTATCCAACTAATGAATATGATTCATGGCGAACGACTGCAGTTTTCTTGGCAAGCTCCGGCTCAGCTCAGGCTGCCCTGGGAGCGGGATGATATGCTGGAAATGCTAGGTAATGTGCTGGATAACGCCGGCAAATGGGCGCGCAGTAAAGTGCAGTTGCAGATTACCCAACAAGGACCGCACATTATTATTCACGTGGATGATGATGGCCCCGGCATCGAGCCGCAACGGCGAGAACAGGTGCAGCAACGCGGGACGCGTTTAGATGAGCAGGTACAGGGGCATGGGCTTGGCTTGGGAATTGTGCGTGATATTGTTGATGCGCTAGCCGGCACGCTAACGTTGGATGAAAGCCCTTTTGGTGGGTTGCGCGTCACTCTGTGTTTGCGTTTGCCCTGAGCTTTGCGCGCTAAACAAGCACGATTAACGCTTTATCAGACCAACCTGATTATAGACAAAAGCACTTTGATGGCTCTGTATGTTAGAATTAGCCACTTTATCTGCCTAAGTTCAAATATTTTCTTCGGGGGAGGTTGTTCTAAAAGTCTGTAAATAGGAGAATTAGCCGCTTTACTGACTTTTAGCGACGGTGCATGGCTTTTATTGCTTTAGGAATCAACCATAAAACGGCCTCAGTAGCAGTGCGTGAGCGTGTTGCTTTTAGTCCAGATCGTTTAACTGATGCTTTACGCGAATTGTGCCGTGAGGCAGGCGCACGCGAGGCTGCCATTCTATCAACCTGTAACCGCAGTGAGCTCTATCTTGAAATGGAGCCCAGCCAAGAACGCGCGGTGATTGAGTGGCTGGCTAACTACCATGGTTTGCAGGCAGAAGATTTACACAGTTGTGCGTATACCCATACGCATGATCAGGCCGTGCGGCATATGATGCGCGTTGCCTGTGGTCTGGATTCGCTGGTGTTGGGTGAACCGCAAATTCTGGGGCAAATAAAGTCCTCCTATGCGGTGGCGCGTGAAGCCGGCACCTTAGGCCCTTTGTTGGGACGTTTATTCCAAGCTACTTTCAGTACCGCTAAAACGGTGCGCACAGACACAGCAATTGGTGAAAACCCCGTCTCTGTAGCCTTTGCTGCGGTGAGTTTAGCTAAACAGATATTTAGTGATTTAAGCCAAAGCCAAGCGCTGCTTATTGGTGCGGGCGAGACCATTACGCTGGTGGCGCGACACCTGCATGAGCAGGGTTTGAAAAATATAGTGGTGGCTAACCGTACGCTGGAGCGTGCCGCGCTGTTGACCGAAGAGTTCGGTGCCAAGGCGGTGTTGCTGTCAGAAATCCCTGATGCCTTGATTCATAGCGATATTGTGATTAGCTCTACGGCGAGTCAATTGCCCATTTTAGGCAAGGGCGCGGTTGAGCGTGCGTTAAAGCTGCGCAAACACAAACCTATATTTATGGTGGATATCGCCGTACCGCGCGATATTGAATCGCAAGTAGGCGAGTTGGATGATGTCTATCTGTACACGGTAGATGACTTGCATGAAGTGGTCTCTGAAAACCTGAAAAGCCGTCAAGGTGCAGCCAAAGCAGCCGAAGATTTGGTGGTGCAGGGTACTTCAGACTTTATGCAGCGTTTGCGTGAGCTGGAAGCCGTTGATGTGTTGCGTTCATACCGTCAGCAGGGCGAGCAATTACGCGATGAAGAATTACAAAAAGCCCTGCGCTCACTTGCCAATGGCACGAATGCCGAAGATGCGTTGACCCAGTTGGCGCGGGGATTAACTAACAAATTACTGCATACGCCAAGTGTGCAGTTAAAGCGTTTATCTGCGGATGGCCGTCATGAAGCCCTCGCTGTGGCGCAAGAATTATTTGGCTTAAATTCAGGTGAAACTAATTAATGAAAGCCTCCTTATTAAATCGTTTAGATGCCTTAGTTGACCGTTACGAAGAACTCACCGCATTGCTAGGCGATGCGCAGGTGATTAGCGACCAAAATCAGTTCCGCGCGTATTCCAAAGAATATGCCGAAGTGGAACCTGTGGTGCAGGCCTATCAAAGCTGGAATAAACTAAAAAGCGATCTGGCTGAAGCACAAACGCTGCTTAAAGACAGCGATCCTGATGTGCGGGAAATGGCTGTTGAAGAAGTTGCTGAGTGCAAAACTGCCATCGAAAAGCTGGAAGATGACCTGCAAGTATTGCTGTTACCTAAAGACCCTAACGACAGTCGTAACGTATTTCTAGAGGTACGTGCCGGAACGGGCGGTGATGAGGCGGCTATTTTTTCGGGCGACTTGTTTCGTATGTACTGCCGTTATGCGGAGCGCCAAGGCTGGCGCGTGGAAGTGTTATCCGAGCATGAGGGCGAGCACGGCGGTTTTAAGGAAGTTATTGCTCGGGTTGAGGGTGACAATGTTTACGGTCGTTTAAAATTTGAGTCCGGCGCACACCGTGTACAGCGTGTGCCAGAAACAGAATCCCAGGGACGCGTACATACATCAGCCTGTACCGTGGCTGTGTTAGCCGAGCCGGATGAACAAGCAGCGATTGAAATTAACCCTGCAGATTTACGCGTGGATACCTATCGTGCCTCGGGCGCGGGTGGGCAGCACGTGAACAAAACGGATTCTGCCGTGCGTATTACGCATATTCCAACGGGATTTGTAGTGGAATGCCAAGAAGAGCGTTCGCAGCACAAAAACCGTGCCCGCGCTATGGGTTGGTTAGCAGCGCGCTTACAAGATCAGCAAACCTCAGCTGCGCAAAAAGAAATGACCGATGCCCGACGTTCGTTAGTGGGTAGTGGTGATCGTTCTGAACGTATCCGCACCTACAACTATCCGCAGGGGCGCGTGACCGATCACCGTATTAATCTGACGCTCTATTCGCTGGAAAGTGTTATTCAGGGTGAGCTGGAACACATTATTGATCCCTTGTTGATGGAGTATCAGGCCGATCAGCTGGCTGCTCTGGATGAGTAAAAACTATGGTCACTATTGCGTGCCTACTGCAACGCGCTCAGCAATTAAGTTCTCCCAGCGCCAAACTGGATGTGGAGTTGCTACTGGCGCATGTACTCAAAAAGCCGCGCAGTTATCTCTACACTTGGCCCGGTAAAGAGCTGGCTAGCGATCAGCAAGCCGAATTTGAACAGCTGTTAGCGCGTCGCCATGCCGGTGAGCCTGTTGCCTATTTGCTTGGGCAGCAGGGTTTCTGGACGCTCGATTTACAGGTCAGTCTGCATACATTAATTCCTCGCCCAGAAACCGAATTGTTGGTGGAAACCGCGCTGTCTTTAGCGCAAGAAAAACTGCCGGTGCGTGTCTTGGATTTAGGTACAGGCACTGGTGCTATTGCTTTAGCGTTGGCTAGTGAGCGCCCGCAGTGGCAGATAACCGGAGTGGATTGCGTTGAGCAAGCAGTGCAGTTGGCGCAACACAATGGTTTAAGCTGCCAGCAGCCACAGGTGCGATTCCTACAGAGCGATTGGTTTTCTGCGCTGAGCGATGAGTATTTTGAGCTCATTATCAGCAACCCACCGTACATTTCCCTAGATGACCCGCATTTGCAGCAAGGCGATGTGCGCTTTGAACCCTCCAGTGCTTTGGTTTCGGGCACGGATGGTTTAGATGCTATTCGCCATATAGTGCGCCATGCTGGACGTCATCTAGCTGAACAAGGCTGGTTGCTGTTTGAACATGGCTATCAGCAAAGCACTGCGGTACGTGAATTGCTGGCGCAAGCGGGTTTTATCAACGTGCGCAGTGAGTGTGATTTGTCAGGGCATGAACGCGTGACCTTAGGGCAGTGGAATAAACGTGAGGCGATTGCATGCTAACCGATGCTGAACTGCTGCGTTACAGTCGACAAATTTTGCTGGCAGATGTCGATATTGCCGGACAACTTAAGCTTAAACACAGCAAGGTGCTGATTGTTGGTCTGGGTGGGCTTGGCTCGCCTGTGGCTATGTATCTGGCAGCGGCGGGTATTGGTGAGTTGCATTTGGCTGATTTTGATGTGGTCGACAGCACGAATTTACAGCGCCAAGTAGTGCATACCACAGCCAGCGAAGGACAATTAAAAGTTGCTTCTGCCCAAGCGCGCCTACAAGCGCTTAATCCTTTTATTCAAGTACATACACACAGTGAGCGTTTAACAGCAGCGAATCTTGAGCAGTTGGTGCAGGGCATGCATGTGGTCTTGGACTGCACAGATAATTTCCGTATTCGCGATGATCTCAATGCTGCCTGTTTTGCCCAACAAGTACCTTGGGTGAGTGGCGCCGCGATTCGTTTATCCGGACAGTTGACGGTTTTTGATCCGCGCTCGGCAGACAGCCCTTGTTACCGCTGCTTGTTTGCTGAGACTGAAGATGAAGCTCTAGGCTGTAACGAGGCAGGCGTGCTCGGGCCATTGGTGGGTGTTATTGGCAGCCTGCAGGCTGCGGAAGCAATTAAAGTATTGGTTGGTTTTGGTCGCTCTTTGGTGGGGCGGTTGTTGCTGGTAGATATTGCCAGCAGTCAGTTTCGGGAGCTTAAGTTAAGCCGCGATCCTGGCTGTTCTGTGTGCGGTGAGCCGCAATGAATCCACAAGCACCCATTGGTGTATTTGATTCAGGTCTAGGCGGTCTGTCGGTGCTGGCGGAAATTCGCCAAGTTCTGCCGCTGGAACAACTTATTTATGTTGCAGACAGTGCTTATGTTCCCTATGGCGATAAAAGCACTGAAGAAATAATCGAGCGCAGCATAGTTATTAGTGAGTTTTTGTTGGATCAAGGCGTAAAAGCGCTGGTGGTGGCTTGTAATACTGCAACAGCGGCGGCTATTCATGTGTTGCGTGAACGTTGGCCAAATTTGGTTTGTGTTGGTATGGAGCCAGCGGTGAAGCCAGCCGCACGCGTGTCAAAAACCGGAAAAGTGGGGGTGTTAGCCACCACGGGCACGCTTCGTAGCGCAAAATTTGCAGCTTTGTTAGATCAGTTTTCAGCGCAGGTAGAGGTACATACCCAGCCGTGCCCGGGGTTGGTTGAATTGATTGAGGCTGGCGAATTAAACGGCTCGCTAACGCGCGAATTGCTGGCCAATTACGTTGAGCCACTGCTGCAAGCGCAGTGCGATACGTTAATTTTGGGCTGTACGCATTATCCGTTTATCAAGCCCTTATTGCGTACTCTGTTGCCTGCAGAGATTATGATTATTGATACAGGTGCTGCTGTCGCGCGGCGTCTACAGCAGCAGTTAACAGCGCACGAGCTTTTAGCAAAAAGCAATATACAGGCTGACCAGTTTTATACCAGCGGCAGTATCGAAGCCATGCAGCAAGCCATGCCCGCGCTATGGCCGCACAAGGTACTGGTGACGCAGCTGTTACGCTAAACGCCGCTCAGAATAAGGTTTGCATATGTCTATTACCGTACTCGCAAAACAGCTGGGACAGTGCTTGCAGCAACAAAACAAACAAGTCACAACGGCAGAGTCCTGCACTGGCGGCGGCATTGCTGAAGCAATTACACGTATTGCGGGCAGTTCGGCTTGGTTTGAAGCCGGTTATATTACTTACTCAAACCAGCAAAAAACTAAAATGTTGCATGTGGCGCAAGAGCTGCTTGTGGCACATGGTGCAGTGAGCCTGCCGGTAGTAGAGGCCATGGCGCAAGGTGCTCAGCGCGAAAGTGGGGCTTATTACGCAGTGGCAGTTAGCGGTATTGCTGGGCCGGGTGGAGGTAGTGCCGATAAGCCCGTGGGTACGGTGTGTTTTGCTTGGGTAGTTGGCACACAAACCTACTCTGAAATGCAAGTGTTTGCCGGCGATAGAGCAGCCGTTCGTCAGCAGGCAGTGCAAAAGGCATTGCTTGGTCTAATCTCGTTAATAGCAAATAAATAAAAGCACGCTGCAGTTATTCCGATAACGGTTGTTGCTATTCAGAAAAAAACATGGATAATACTGGTTAACTATACAGTGTTTTGTAATTCATAACGTACCGAGGTCTAAAGATGGATGAGAATAAAAAGCGCGCCTTAGCAGCGGCACTGGGTCAGATTGAACGTCAATTTGGTAAGGGTGCAGTCATGCGGATGGGCGATCATGAGCGCCAAGCTATTCCAGCGATTTCAACCGGCTCTTTAGGTCTTGATATTGCGTTGGGCATAGGTGGGTTGCCAAAGGGTCGTATTGTTGAGATTTATGGCCCTGAGTCCTCGGGTAAAACCACCTTAACATTGTCAGTTATTGCTGAAGCACAAAAGCAAGGTGCAACCTGTGCCTTTGTTGATGCTGAGCACGCGCTGGATCCGGAGTATGCTAGCAAGTTAGGTGTTAACGTTGATGATTTACTCGTGTCTCAGCCGGATACCGGTGAGCAAGCGTTGGAAATTTGCGATATGTTAGTGCGCTCTAATGCGGTGGATGTGATCGTGGTTGACTCCGTGGCGGCACTAGTACCCAAGGCAGAAATTGAAGGCGAAATGGGCGATGTACACGTGGGTTTACAGGCACGCTTAATGAGTCAAGCGCTGCGTAAAATCACCGGTAATATCAAAAATGCTAACTGCTTGGTGATTTTTATTAACCAGATTCGCATGAAAATTGGCGTAATGTTCGGTAGCCCAGAAACCACTACAGGTGGTAATGCGCTTAAATTTTACTCTTCAGTACGTCTGGATATTCGTCGTACGGGTGCAGTAAAAGAAGGTGATGAAATTACCGGTAGCGAGACGCGCGTTAAGGTGGTGAAAAACAAAGTAGCGCCACCGTTTCGTCAGGCTGAATTCCAGATTCTCTATGGCCGTGGAATTTACAAAACGGGTGAAATTATTGATCTGGGCGTGCAGTTAGGTTTGTTAGAAAAAGCGGGCGCTTGGTACAGTCATCAGGGCACTAAAATTGGTCAGGGTAAAGCTAACTCTGCTCGCTACTTGGACGAAAATCCAGAGCTGCTTAACAGTTTAGATAAGCAAATTCGTGAGCAACTATTGGCAGTCAGCAAGCCAGCAGACAAAGAAACTAAAAAGGATGTGGTTGAGGAATAATTGCCCCTCAATTAATTCATTAAAAATTAAGGTGGTGTTGCTCGTCAGCACCACCTTTTTTATGGGTGAAAAATGCTTGATACTCCAACAGAGATTCGACGAAAAGCCATGGATCTACTTGCTAGGCGCGAGCATGGCGTGCAAGAGCTGTCACGTAAATTATTGCAGCGCGGCGCTGAACAAGAATTGATCGATATTGAGCTGCAAAAACTTGTCGAAGAAGGGTTATTGTCTGAGCAGCGGTATTTAGAAAGCTATATTCGCAGTCGCGCTAACTCGGGTCGTGGTCCGGTGCGTATTCGCGAAGAGCTATCACAGCGCGGGTTGGCGCGTGACGACATTGAGCAAGCCTTGGCGCAAGCTGATATCGACTGGCAAGAACAGCTGTATGAGTTGTGGCAAAGACGCTTTGGTGAACAACCAACCGATCAAAAAGCTTATGCCAAACAAGTGCGCTTTTTGTTGTATCGCGGCTATGCAATGGATTGGGTGCAGAAGCTATTTAAATAACCAAAACACCGCAACACACAGACCATCGCCCAGAAGCTGGCCTCCAACAGGGTGCTTGTTGGGGGCGCAACTTTTGCGCGAATAAGGTATTGGATAATTTGCCCGTGCAACTGTACTCTGCTACCACTTCAAATTGACTTTCGACTGTTGTTAAATTTCCTGTGGTGAAAGATGAAAGTGTTGCAACCCCGCTGGCGTTTATTATTCGTATTTTTATTGATTTTTGTGGCTTTGCTCTGGCCTTTTCATTCGTTGGTGCAGGGCTACTATTTAGCTGAACTCAAACGTAAAAATAACCAGACGCTCGACTTAATCAGTGCCAACCTGGTAAGCACCTTACAACGTTACGAGGTGTTGCCACAGGTTTTAGGGCGCTTACCCGATGTGCAGCAAGCTTTGTTAAACTCAGAACCAGAACAACTGCATACAGCCAATGAGTTGCTATCGACCATTCGTGATCAAACGGGTGCTGATGTTATTTATCTGCTCAACACTGAAGGGCTAACCTTGGCGGCATCCAACTGGCTGGATCCTCGAAGTTTTGTCGGTAACAACTTTGCTTTTCGTCCTTATTTTTACGATGCGTTAGCCCGTGGAACAGGTGAGTTTTTTGGGTTAGGGAACATTTCTATTAAACGTGGTTACTATTACGGCAGTGCTGTTTACCACGACAATAGGGCAATAGGCGTCATAGTGGTAAAGGTGGATTTAGACTTTACCGAGACACTGTGGGGTGAAGTGCCAGAACGCTTGCTGGTAACCGATCAAAACGGAGTGGTAATCCTGACGTCAGAGCCGCAATGGCGTTTTAAAGCCTCACGCGAGTTAAGTGCCAGTGAGCAGCAGTCCATTGCTAACCATCAGCCTTACACCACTATTGAGCCAGAACCACTGAGCTTAAAGTCCGAACAGTGGGTAGCCTTGCATAATGATTTACCCGTTATTGATTGGCGGGTCAGTATTTTCGCACCGAGAATGCTAATAAATGAACCAGTAAGTACAGCCATGGCCGTATTTGCTGTAACCGTATTAGCAGTGTTGCTCATTTTTGGTTTATTGCTGCAGCGCAGGCATTATTATTTGGAGCGCATTGCCATGGACGCGCAAGCCAAGCAAGAGCTTGAAGAAAGTGTGCGTAATAGAACGCAAGATCTGCAAACACTTAATAGCCGCTTAAAAGAAGAGGTGTTAGAGCGTGAAGCGACTGAGCAAGAGCTGGTGCGCACGCAAGATGAGTTGGTGCAAGCCGGTAAGTTGTCAGCATTGGGCGTAATGTCGGCCAGCATTAGCCATGAACTCAATCAGCCCTTGGCTGCAATCCGCAGCTATACAGATAACAGCAAGATTCTACTGACCAAAGAACGCTATGCAGAGGTGGCCAGCAATTTGGATTTGGTTGCTGTGTTAACCGAGCGCATGGCATCCATTATTGAACATTTACGCGCTTTTGCCCGACGTAATCCGCAGGCGTCAGAACATGTGGCGTTGCAGCCAGCGTTGGAAGATGCTTTAGCCTTGGTGGCGAGTCGCCGAAATGCGTTGCAGGTAGAAATTTTTCGTGATGTACCCGAAGCCACGCTTTGGGTTGAAGCCGGTGAGACGCGCTTGCGGCAGGTGCTGAGTAACTTGCTGGCCAATGCCTTAGATGCACTGGCTGAAAAGCGTTCCCAGCGCTGTATTTGGCTGCAAACGAGCTTAAGTCAGGGATGGCTTTGTTTAACCATTAAAGACAACGGCACGGGATTTACTGATGAGGCATTAGCGCAAGCCCGTGAACCTTTTTTCACCACTAAAACCAGCGCTCGGGGATTGGGATTGGGCTTGGCCATTTGCGATGCCATTGTTAAAGCATTGGGTGGTCGATTAGAGTTTGCCAATAATCTTGAGGGTGGAGCATGTGTGCGCCTTTACCTTAAACAGATTCCATCAGCGATGAATCTAGATGCGCAAGAGGATCGTTTTGCATGATTGAAATTGCAGCAGATACTGACGTTGTTTTGCTCGATGATGATGAGCATTTACGCACTGCGCTTGAACAAACCTTCGACTTAGCAGGCTTGAAGGTGCAAACCTCGGCGAGTGCTGAGGGTTTGCTTGATGCTTTACCCAAAGAATGGGCGGGGGTGGTGGTCAGCGATATCCGTATGCCTGGCATTGATGGCGTGCAGTTGTTAGAGCAACTGGTTGCATACGATGCCCGGTTGCCCGTATTGCTGATTACTGGGCATGGTGATGTGCCATTGGCTGTGCAGGCGATGCGCGCCGGAGCCTATGACTTTTTGCAAAAACCCTTTGCCAGTGACTTGTTGCTCGATAGCGTGCGTAGGGCTTTGGCGGTGCGGCAATTAGTGCTAGAAAACCGCAGTTTACGCCTTGCCTTGGCGGATCAGAAGCTGCTGGGTGAGCGCCTTTTAGGGCCGTCAACTCAGGCACAGCAGTTGCGCGAACAAGTCAGCGCTTTGGCCGACTTGCAAGCCGATGTGCTGATCCTCGGTGAAACAGGTAGCGGCAAAGAAGTGGTGGCACGTGCGCTGCATGATTTATCCAGTCGTGCGGCAGCACCTTTCGTGGCTATTAATGCGGGTGCTCTAGCAGAGTCAGTGATTGAAAGTGAATTGTTTGGGCATGAGGCAGGAGCTTTTACAGGCGCACAAAAAAAACGCATTGGTAAGTTTGAATTTGCTAACGGCGGCACGATCTTTCTCGATGAAATCGAGAGTATGAGCCTGGATGTGCAGGTCAAGTTGTTGCGTTTGTTGCAGGAAAGAGTGGTAGAGCGCGTCGGTTCTAATCAGCTTATTCCACTGGATATCAGGGTGATAGCTGCAACTAAAGAGGACTTATTGGTTGCGGCAGACGCAGGGCGCTTTCGTGCGGATCTGTACTACCGTTTAAATGTGGCGCAAATTCAGATTCCACCCTTGCGTCAACGCGCTGAAGATATTTTGCCGCTATTCCAGCATTTTGTCATACAGGCCTGTGGCAAACACCAAGTCACGCAGGAACCCATGCTAACCGCAGAGCAGCGCGCTGAACTGTTAAGCCATGACTGGCCCGGTAATGTTAGGGAGTTGCAAAATGCGGCAGAACGTTTTGCTTTGGGGTTAGGCTTAGCTGTTACGGAGTCCACCAAAAACGAGTTGCAAGCACTAGCGGGTTTGCCGTTGAGCCAGCAAGTGGAAGCGTTTGAGCGTGCCTTGATAGCTGCAGAGTTAGCTAAGTCGCACTCTTCGTTGCGCGAAGTAGCAGAAGCCTTGCAAGTGCCACGTAAAACGCTGCACGATAAAATTCGTAAATATGACCTGCAGCACAACTAGGTGTAAATATGGCGAGAATCCGCCAAGGAGTCGGGTTCAGTGGCGATAAACCGCCAGTGTTTCTGTGGGGTTAAATGCTATAAAGGTTCTTTTACCTCTTCGTATGCAGCTGTTTCTATTTAAAACAGAAATTTTTGATACTTTGGTATAAGACTTGCTGTTGCGGAGCGATTTTTGCAATCTATGTAGCAGGTGAGCACTGGTCTCGCTGATGGTGATAATAAAAGTTTCATTCTGGAAACGACCAAAACTATCTGTAAGAGGAATTCTAGATGTTAAAAACAACCGCTAAAGCACTGGTTTGTGCCGTGTCTATCGGCTTGGCTGGCATTGCCCATGCAGCTGATCCAATAGTTATTAAGTTCTCACACGTAGTAGCAGAACACACCCCAAAAGGTCAGGGCGCGCTGCTGTTTAAAAAGCTGGCTGAAGAACGTCTGCCCGGCGAAGTAAGAGTTGAGGTGTATCCAAACTCATCCTTGTTTGGTGATGGTAAAGAAATGGAAGCCCTATTAATGGGTGATGTGCAAATTATTGCGCCTTCATTGGCAAAATTTGAGCACTACTCCAAAGGCATTCAGATTTTTGACCTGCCATTCTTGTTTGACGACATGGCGGCCGTAGACCGTTTCCAAAAAGGCCCAGCAGGCCAAGAATTGCTGAGCACCATGGAAGACAAGGGTATTACGGGTCTAGGTTACTGGCACAACGGTTTGAAGCAGCTTTCAGCGAACAAGAAGCTGTTAGAGCCAAAAGATGCCCGTGGTCTGAAATTCCGTGTACAGGCGTCAGCCGTATTGGAAGAGCAGTTTAAAGCCGTACGTGCTAACCCACGCAAAATGTCTTTTGCTGAGGTGTATCAGGGTCTGCAAACTGGTGTAGTTAACGGTGCAGAAAACCCCTACTCCAACATCTACTCGCAGAAAATGCACGAAGTGCAAAAGTACATTACTGAGTCTAACCACGGTTTGCTCGACTACATGGTTATCACCAACACCAAGTTCTGGAACGAGCTGCCTGAGCATGTGAGTAAAGAACTGCGTGCCATTATGGACGAGGTCACTGTTGAGGTGAACCAACACGCGCATGAGCTGAATATGCGTGATAAGCAGTCCATTATTGATGCGGGTAAAACTGAAATTCTTTATCTGACCAAAGAACAGCGCGAAATGTGGCGTGAAGCGATGCGTCCGGTATGGAAGAAGTTTGAAGCCCAAATTGGTGCTGAGCGTATCAAAGCCGCTGAAGCTGCCAACCAAGAGTAAGATGTAACAAATAGCACTAAGGCGGTGGAAGCACTGCCTTAGTGTTTTTTAATAATAGCAGAGGAGTCTGCGAATAATTGGCAGAATAATTATTCAGAGACTCTTAATTAATGGGGATATTCAATGGGCACAGTAGGCCGCATCTGGGCACGCTTTGAGGATGGATTTATCGTCTTCTTGCTTGCCGCAATGACATTGGTAACTTTTTTCTATGTGGTTTTCAATAACCTCTATGGAGTGTTTTTCTCCATTGCAGAATGGTTTGAAGAAGACTCGTCCGCCTCAGATTTTTTTTATGCGGTGGGTGATTTTTTCCTGGATGTGGTGCAAACCATGACGTGGAGTAATGCGCTCACTAAAGCATTGTTTGCTTGGTTAATATTTTTTGGTATTGCCTACGGTGTTCGGGTGGGAGGTCATATAGGTGTTGACGCGCTGGTTAAGCTGGGCTCGCATAGAACGCAGAAAATCATCGGCATCGTGGCCTGCTTGGTCTGTATAGGCTATGCCGTGCTTTTGTCTGTCGCCAGTTACGGCTGGGCTACGACCTTGCTAAAGGCCAATATTGGCGCGGATGATTTAGGTCATTACGGCATCAAGCAGTGGCATATCACGCTTATCGTACCTCTTGGTTTTGCCATGGTGTTTGCTCGATTTTTGGAAATTCTTGTGCGTATTTTAACCAATCAACAAACGGGCTTGGGTTTGGCTGATGAAGCCGCCGATGCAATGAAGTTAAGCAGCAAAGAGGAGAACCAGTAATGACTATTGGGTTTCTCTTTATTGCGCTGTTTGCGCTGATGCTGATTGGCGTGCCGGTTGCTATCTCTTTAGGTTTGGCCGGCTCGTTAACCATTATTTTCTTTAGTCCTGACTCTGTCAGTTCGCTGGCGATTAAACTGTTTGAAACCAGTGAGCACTACACCCTGTTAGCGATTCCATTCTTCTTGTTGGCTGGCTCTTTTATGACCACTGGTGGGGTGGCGCGCCGACTGATTGATTTTGCCAACGCCTGTGTTGGACATATTCGTGGTGGTTTGGCGATTGGTTCGGTCTTGGCTTGTATGCTGTTTGCCGCGCTATCAGGTTCGAGTCCTGCAACGGTTGCTGCAGTAGGTTCGATTGCCATTGCCGGTATGGTGCGCTCAGGTTATCCCCAAGCCTTTGCGGCTGGTATTGTCACCAACGCAGGAACACTTGGTATTTTGATTCCACCGTCGGTGGTGATGGTTGTTTATGCGGCTGCTACTGAAACTTCGGTGGGTACGCTGTTTATGGCGGGTGTTGTGCCCGGCCTGTTACTTGGCGTGCTGCTCATGGTGGCTATTTATATCATTGCGGTGAAAAAGAACTTGCCGGCTATGCCACGCGCCACTGTCCGCCAATGGCTAAGTGCTGCACATAAAGCGGTTTGGGGCTTGCTGCTGATGGTAATTATCCTTGGCGGGATTTATAGCGGACTGTTTACCCCGACCGAAGCCGCTGCAGTAGCGGCAGTCTATTCAGCCTTTGTTGCGCTGTTTATCTACAAAGACATGACCATTCGTGAAGCGCCAAAAGTGGTGCTAGAGTCAGCTAAGCTCAGCATTATGCTGATGTTTATCATTGCCAATGCGATGCTGTTTGCTCACGTCTTAACCACTGAACAAATCCCACAGCAAATTACTGCAATGGTATTGGAAGCCGGTTTGCAACCGTGGATGTTCCTGCTGGTGGTGAATATTGTGCTACTTGTGGCAGGTGCATTTATGGAGCCGTCGGCCATTATTTTAATTTTGGCGCCGATTTTGTTCCCGATCGCTATGGAGCTGGGTATCGACCCCATCCACCTAGGTATTATCATGGTGGTCAATATGGAGATTGGCTTAATTACTCCGCCGGTAGGGCTCAACCTGTTTGTGACTTCAGCAGTGACAGGTATGCCCGTTACTCAGGTAATTCGCGCCGCCATGCCTTGGTTGATGATTTTGCTGAGCTTCTTGGTGATTGTGACTTACGTACCTTCGGTGTCCATGGGCTTGCCGCGCTTGTTGGGAATGTAAGACCAACCGTCTTCTACGGCACAAGAGCAAGGCGCACTACGTTTAACATAAGCGGGTGCGCCTTCTTTTATTCCTCCGTATCAGCGTAGCGTTTGCGCACAAAAAAACGGATGTTTTCAGTGACCAAGGGTTCTGTTACGTTAATCCAGCACTTATCAATACTAGGTTTGCCGCGTAGCAATGAAGGGTTATTGGAAAAACCAACCGGCTCTTTAGGAATACCGCTGCGAGAGTTATCTAAGTGGCCATTGGCATTAGTATCCTGAAACAGCTGCACCGCATACTGCCCTAGGGGCAAGTCCGTAAAAACAATAGTCTCTTTTGTTGTCTGCAGCGTTTGCAGCGGCTGAGTCTCCCAGTTCGTGCTTGATTGGTCATAGAGTGCCGCATGGATCACGCCATTGGGTTGCTGTTCAGATAACTCAATGACGAGCGTGGCCGCAAAACTAGGAAAACTTATCCACATCAGACAAGCTTGGCTTATAATCAGCAAGGTTTTTTTTGCTTTGCCGCGTTGCGGGCAAGTTTTTATCATCGCTTGGTACCTTGAAAATGCGTCATGTTTTAGTGATTCACTATTCACAAAGTGGGCAGTTAAATAAAGTGGTAGATGCTGTTACTGCGCCATTACTGGGGCAGGAGCAAATTCAGGTTGATTATTTAACGCTACAAATGCAAGAGGAGTTTCCTTTTCCTTGGCCATTTTGGTATTTCTTTCATGTTTTTCCTGAAACAGTTTTACAACGTGCGCAGCCTTTGCAGCCCTTTACACTGGATACAGATAAACAATACGATCTAATTATTCTTGCATATCAGGTATGGTTTTTATCTCCATCATTACCTATGACGAGTTTTTTGGCGACTAAACAAGCACAGCTACTGCTAAATGACAAACCCGTTATGACACTAATTGGGTGTCGTAATATGTGGCTGATGGCGCAAGAAAAAGTAAAATCACGTTTACAGCAACTGGGTGCTCGTTTAGTGGATAATGCTGTTTTGACCGATGCCTGTGGCAGTGCGGCTAGTTTTTTAGCCACACCTATGTGGATGTTTACTGGCAAGCGACAAGCCTATGCTTGGTTGCCCAAAGCCGGTATTGCCGAGCAAGATATCAATGCGGCGCAACGTTTTGGGCAGGCTATAAAAACTCGCTTATTGGCTGATACCAAGCCGATTACCGAGCCTATGTTGCGTGGTTTAGCAGCAGTACAGATTAACGAGAAGCTGATAGCCAGTGAGCGCATTGGTAATCGCAGCTTTCAGGTTTGGAGCCGCTTGCTCAGCAAGTTGGGACCGCAACGCAGTGTGGCGCGCAGTTTGGGTTTAATGTTTTATATACTATTTTTGTTGGTTATGATAATTACGGTCGTGCCCATCAGTGCGCTAATTAAAAAAATACTATCCCCGCTATTGCGCAGAAAAACAGCTGAGCAAAAAGCCTATTTTGCACAACCCTCCGGGGAATAAGGACAAGGAATATCCGTGACACAAGCAGTCTATATCAATCGAGTGAGTGCCTTCCTGCCCCATGAGCCGGTGTGTAACGACCAAATGGAGCAGCGTTTGGGGATGGTTGGTGATAAGCCATCGCGGGCACGTAAAATCATTCTACGCAGCAATGGTATCCGTTCGCGCCATTATGCTATTGACCCTGTGACCCTAGCGCCCAGTTACAGCAATGCGCAGCTAAGCGCTGAAGCCATTCGCGGTTTATGTGATGAAGCTATGCCACTGGAGCAGATTGATTGCTTGGTAGCCAGTAGCTCACAGCCGGATCAGATGATGCCCAATCATGCCGTGATGGTGCACGGTGAGTTGGGTAATCCCGCGTGTGAGGTGGTGGCTACCTCAGGTATTTGTTTATGCGGCATGACCGCTTTGAAATACGCATGGATGAGCGTGGCGTTGGGGCAAAGTGAAGATGCCGTTGCGTGCGGTTCGGAAGTGGCTTCCAATCTCATGCGAGCCAGCAATTTTAGTGCTGAGTACGAGCAGCGAGCTGAGCAGTTGGCTAAACAGCCAGAACTGGCCTTTGAAAAAGATTTTTTGCGCTGGATGCTCTCCGATGGAGCAGGTGCGGTGCGTTTGTCTCAACAGCCTAATCAAATAGGTTTGAGTTTGCGTATCGACTGGCTGGATATTTTGTCGTTTGCCAATGAGTTGCCCGCTTGTATGTATGCGGGTGCGGACTATAAAAATGGCAAGTTAAAAAGCTGGAGTCGTTATAGCGCACAAGAGCGCAATGCGCGTTCGGTGTTGGCAGTGAAGCAGGATGTAAAACTGCTCAATGAAAATATTGTTAAATATACCGTGGTCAAAGCCTTGCGCAAAATTATGCACAAGCGTGATTTGCAGGCGGATAAAATTGATTATTTTTTACCCCATTACTCTTCCGAGTTTTTCCGTGAACGCTTGGCTGATGGCATGCGTGAGGTGGGTTTGGAAATTCCTTACGAGCGCTGGTTTACCAATTTAACCAGTAAAGGCAATACGGGCTCAGCGTCTATTTTTATTATTTTAGAAGAGTTGTTTAATTCAGACCGTTTACGTGCTGGCGAAACCTTGCTGTGTTATGTGCCAGAAAGTGGGCGTTTTTCCAGTGCTTTTATGCAGCTGACGGTGGTTGGTAATGAAGCTTGATGAAGTGCCGCAGGATGCGGAATGCTCTGCTTATGCAGGTCATCAAAAACTGCTGTATGCGGTGGATGAGGAAGGCTGTTACCAGGGCGCACAAAGTGCTGGCTGGGATGCAGAGAACTATGCAACGCAACAGGCCTTAGCTGAGCTGGAAGTGCTTGAGCAGCAGGCAAAGCTGCGTTGGCAGGCGGGCGAGACCTCGGTGCTGCCTTATTTGATGTATCGTTACCGGATGGATGAGTTAGCTCTGGCGCAGTGCACAGGCTTATGGCGCTGGCGTATTCGTCGCCACTTTAAAGTGCCGGTATTTCAGCAATTACCTGCACGAATTTTAATCCGCTACGCTCAAGCGTTTTCACTCCCCGTGGAGCAACTACTCGCGTATCAACAAGGTCAACTGGATGAACTTTAATCACCAACAAAGTGCCCACTGCGAAAGCGGGGTGATGTCGAGTCTGTTGACCCATGCGGGATTGCCGATGAGCGAGCCGATGGCGCTAGGCTTATCCTCGGGCATTGCCTTTGCCTATATTCCTTTAGTAAAACTCAGCGGTATGCCATTAATCGCTTACCGTATGCCGCCTAAGCATATTATTAAAACCCTAAGCAAACGCCTGGGCTGTCGTTTACACAGCGCAACTTTCAGTAACCCTGCAGCAGGTAAGCAAGCCTTAGATCAAGCACTGGAGCAAGGACGTTTGGTGGGCATGCAGAGCTCGGTGTTTTGGTTGCCCTATTTTCCACCGGAAATGCGTTTTCACTTCAACGCGCATAACTTGCTTGCCTATGGCCGCGAAGGTGAGGAGTACCTGCTTAGCGATCCCGTGTTTGAACAACCAGTGCGCTGCGCCAGTGACGATCTACAAAGAGCGCGTTTTGCCAAAGGTGCGCTGGCTGCCAAGGGTTTGCTGTATTGGTTAGAAGATGTGCCCAGTGAGGTTGACTGGGAGAAGTTGATCCGTAGCAGTATTGTATCCACCAGCCGGATTATTGATGGTTTACCGCTGCCTTGGATTGGTATTCGTGGCATTGAGTATTTAGCGCGTAAAATTGCACGCTTGGATGAGCAGGCGAAGAAATATAACCGTCTTTACCTAACCCACATAGTGCGTATGCAGGAGGAGATTGGCACCGGTGGAGCAGGTTTTCGCTTTATGTACGCCAGTTTCTTGCAGGAAGCCGGTAGTTTGTTAAATGAGCCGACTTTATGTGCCGCTTCGCAGCAATTAACTGCTATTGGCGATCAGTGGCGTCAGTTTGCGTTGCTCTGTGTGCAGCACAGCCGCGGAAAATCCGAAGTGCCAAGCTTAGCTGAGATAAGCAGTGCTTTGTTGGCAATAGCCCAAGCCGAGCGTGTGTTGTTTAAAGAGCTCGCGCGCTGGGCTAAGCGTAAATAATCGCTAGTCTAAAACCAATTGCGTAACAGCAAGCCCGCTACTCAGTTGTGCAAAACTGTCTGCAGCTAAGAGCTGGTTGTGTTGGTTCTGAACCAGCACTGCTTGTAGTTGTACTTGCTCGTTGCCGCGACAAACAATCAACAAAGCTTGCTGACAATTCTTGGCCTGCAAATCACAGTAGGCCAGCTGCAAGAGTTGCTGCCATACCTGTGGGCCGGCGCTAATAAACACGTTCGGTCCTTGTACGTCCAGCTGTTTGGCTAGGTAAAAACCTGCGGCGTTGCTGACGCTGTTAACAAACTCAAAGGGTTTGGGTTGTAACTTCTGAATGCACACGCTGTTGAGCAAGCCAGTCATGGTATCCCCAGAGGGGTAGTCAGTAGCTAGATAAATTCCGCAACTAGAAACCAAGTGCTGGGTTAGAGGTGCGGCGGCTAATAGTGTTTGCCAAGCGAGTCGGTCAATGCGGCGAGGCAAATTGCTGAAGTGCTCACGTAAAAGGATTTTGAGTTGTTTGTCGCTTGTCTGTGTTGAAACCGATAGCTGACTGGCGCTAATGACGTGCATGATTAGTTTTCCTGCCTAGTGGTTTGCAGAATCAAGCTTGCATTGTTGCCGCCAAAACCAAAAAAATTTGCCAAGATTAGACTGTCTGATTGAGTCCACTGCGGATTGTGCTGCAGCGCAAAGGTGTCAGTCACATAAGCATGGCGTGGCGTGGGCAACAAGCCTTGCTGTAAGCAGGCGCTAAGCAGCAGAGTTTCGCTGAGCCCGCATGCGCCTAAGCCGTGACCAAGCCATTGCTTAAGTGTGCACAAAGCAGGTGCATTAGCCTGTTGTAAAAAACTCAGTGTACCGTTACGTTCGGCACGATCATTGGCCGCTGTGGCGGTGCCGTGCAGTTTGATTAAATCAATGTCCTCAGCCTGGCAGCCGGCTTGGTTTAAAGCTTGTTGTATGACCGCATAAATATGGCTGCCATCTTCGCACGTGCCGGTAACGCTGGTGGTATCGCAAGCGCTGTAGCCGCCAAGCACACGACATAGGCTGTGCGATTTTTCTTCGTTGCTTAAAATAGCCGCCGCGTACACTTCGCCTAAAATCAAGCCGTCGCTATCAGGATAGAAAGGGCGGTATAGCCCGCTGTGGCTGGTTAATTCCAGAGCTGCGAATCCTTGCTGCACAATAGTACTGGGCGGCTCAAAACTGACAACGGTCACCCCTGCATAGAGGTTTTGCTTTAATAATAATGAGCCGTACAGCAGGGCGTTAGCAGCGCTGCTGCATGCTGTGTTGATGGCGAAGCTGGCCTTAAAGCCGTACTCCTGCTGCAGCAGACTAGCAATTCTATCCAGCGGGGTAAAATCGGTCGAGGTAAAACCGCCTTTGGCAAATGTGTTTTGTTCATGCAACAGGATATCAAGACCGGAGCTGGCAATAATAAGCAGTTGCTCACTAAAGTTTGCTTGGTATTGGTTGCTCAGCTGCTCGATGATTAATCGTAACCGATCGATAGGCTGGCGCTGCTGTTTGAGTGCAAAGTAAGGCATTTCCAGCAAACGTTCGTTTAGCGTGAACGGCTGTGTGTGCGGTGCTTGATTGCTGTGCACCGCGGCAACAGCCTCGGCGAGTGACTCGCCTAGACAGCTGTGCAGAACGGGGCTATGTAGATAACAACTCATGAGTTGTTGCGAATGTAGTCAGCGATAGTGGCGATACTGGCAAGCACGCGTCGACCGTCTTTGGCACCTTCGATGCGCACGCCATACTGCTGTTGCAGGGCTAGAGAAACCTGCAGGGCATCCAGGCTATCCATTTGAATGCGGCTGTCTTGGCCGAATAAAAGCTCTTGGGTATCGATTTCTTGCCAATCAAAATCATCTTCTTTGTCGCACTCACGCAAAATAAGTTGCTTAAGCTGTTGTTCTAGTTGTGGCTTGTCCATAGGGTGTTTTGTACTCTTCTGTGTAACAAAATAACGCCGGCAGCTCCTGTGCATAGGGCGAAAGCGAGCAAATAATAGCACCAGAGGGCGATATCTTTGAGCTCCCCCTGACCGACTAACAGGGTTAAAAAAGCATCCAGCGCCCAACTCATAGGTGATAGTTCAGCGATGTGCTGCATGCTGATGGGCATCATATTTTTGGGCACCATAATACCGCCAATGGCGGCTAAAATCAGGTTGCTACCAGCGCTGAGTAGCAGAGCTTGTTCAGTATTTCTGGCAACGGCGGCTATTAATAAGCCAAAACAGCAGCAAGCGCTAGTAATACAAATAGCTAAAGCAAGATAAGCAAGCTCGTTGCCATGGATACTAAGGGCAGGCAAACCCAGTAGGGGTAGCACAAAAAAGCCTAGGCTAAGCAGCAAAATAAACTGCAGCATATTGATCAGGCTATAGGGTATAAGTTTGCTGAGCAACAGGGTGCTTTGCGCCAAAGGTAGCGCGCGCAGACGTACTAATACGCCAGACTGAAATTCGAGCTGCAAGCTGTTGGACATGGGCAGCACAATAAAAAACATACCGAAAATAAGCCAAGCAGGTACGCTCATTTGACTGGCGCTAGCCCGGTTACCTACAGCGCCACTGCTGAGGATTTGATACTCCTCAAGCTCGCTTTGCGTTTGCAGCTGCACCTGTTGGAGTTGTTCTGCCAAGGGAGCATTGTCACTGAACAGTTCGCTGTCAATTAAGAAATCCCATAGACGGGTTTGCGCTAAAGCGATGGTGACTGCACTGCGTATACGCTGGCGGCTGAGCGTGTCGCTGTTGGCTGGAAACGACAGCTTTGGCCCTTGGTGGGGATTGTCGTGCAGTTGTTCGGCAAACGTGGGGCTCAGTGCTATTTGGATGGTGGGGGTGTCAGCTTGTACCTGGCTTTGTGGTAATTGCTTCTCTAATGCAGCGAGAAAAAATGCACTGGCAGGGCTCGGGTTAGGGATATCGACACTAAAATTAACCGCTGGGAGTTCATCTTGATTAATGGCCGACATAGCAAAGGCCATAATCACCAGAAATAGTCCTGGCATAATAAAGAGCGCGCCCAGCGCGTGCCAGTCACGACTGAGCAATAACAGCTCTTTAAAGCTTAATGCCCACAGCCTCATAGCTGACCCCCGCTTACTTGTAAATAAAGCTGTTCCAAGCTCGGTTTGCTGTAATTCATACGAGTGGGTGCGGGCGTGGTGTGACTGATATGTGTGAGCAAGGTTGCCCATTGCGGCTGAGTTAGGGCATGAATAATTAAGCTGTTGTGTTGTTGCTGAAAGTCGAGTTGCTGCTGCTGGCATAGCTTGACTAACTCGATAGGTATCCCAGAGACCCATTCAATCACTAGATTGTGTGCGCTGGGTTGTTCGGCAAGCGCTATATCGAGCAGCACTTTGCCTGCGTTAAGCAAAATAACGCGTTCGGCAATTTGCTCGATTTCGGGTAAATAATGGCTGGTGTAAATGATACTTTTTCCGCTCTGTTTAAGTTGCTTAATAGCGTTTAACAGATGTTGGCGGCTGACGCTGTCCACACCAACGGTTACCTCGTCGAATAGAAATAATTGCGCAGGGGCTAAAATACCTAAAGCGAAATTAAGTCGCCGTTGTTGTCCGCCTGATAGTTGACCGGCTTTTTTATGCAGTAGTGATTCCAGCTGCGCTGCTTCGATAGCTAAACTGAGCTGCTGCTGGCGTTGTTGACCCTTAAGCAAGTAAAGATCGGCAAAAAGGTGTAAGTTTTCTTGGCTGCTGAGCTTGGCATAGAAGGCCAGAGTTTGCGGTACAAGCCCTAGGCTGGGTTGCTGTTGCCAGCGTAACTGCCCAGCGCTGGGTGTAATAAGCTGTGCGATGAGCGACAGTAGTGTGGTTTTGCCAGCACCGTTAGCTCCCAGTAAACCGATACACTGACCTTGTTGTATTTTAAAGTTGATATCGACCAGCGCATCCTGTTCGGCGTCAGGGTAGCGGTAATGAAGGTGGCTAAGCTCAAGCATGGTTTAACACCAGTAACAGAGTGCCATCGAGCAGTAACTGCTGCTGTTGGGTAACGGTGAATAGATAGACGGCGCTGAGTTCATTGGCAGATTGCTGCGTCGCTTTGACTTGCAGAGGACCGCCGGTAGACGTGGCCTGTTGATACACCTTGAGTTTACTCAGTTTGCCAATGTAGGCTTCAGTGGGCGAGTTGTGCTTGGCATACAATGCGCCATGTGCGGCACAGAGTTGTGCAGCAGCTTCGAAAAAATAAGCACTCTGCAGTTGGGTTAACTGCGCAAGGCAATCCCGGTGGCACTCGCCAAGGATGCTTTGTTGATCATGATTAATAATTGCAGTTAACCATAGCGCTGTACCGCGGTGTGGTAATAAAGCTGTCAGTTCTGGGAGAGCCATAGTTGCTTGAAAAACCTATTAAGTGCGTATGCTGGGCAAGTTGCCGCGGTGCAGGGCTGGCAATTATTGCAAATAATGCGTGATTATAGGGTAGTTTAGAAATAGGGAGCAGTTAAATGATGCAAAACGGGCAGAGGTCAATGGTTTTAGTAACGAACACTAGGCGACAACTTGTTCAGTCATGCCGGTTGGTGCTGGTGGCTGCGCTCACAGTGGGCTTGTTAGCCTGTGGCAGTAAAGATCCGCAAAATGCGCTAGAGCAAGCAGCGCGACAGTTAGAAGAAGGTATTAAAAACAAGCAAACCAGTGCGGTAATAAAACAGTTGCATACTGATTTTTTAGCGCAACAACAGTACGGCCCGCAGGAAATTCGCCAACAAATGCTGGGGCTGTTTATGCGTTATAAGAATATTAATATTCTAGTGCTTAATCGTGATTGCCAGTTAGATAAGGGCTTTTATGATCGCGGTCTGTGTACGGCGCAAGTTGGTATTACCGGCGCGCAAAGGCTTATTCCCGAGCGGGCTGAACATTATCGAGTCAGCAGTGTGTGGCAGTTAACCGATAAAAAATGGCAGCTGTTGCAGCTGGATTGGCAATAAGCAGCCTAACCTATGCGCGTTTAAAAACCTTATTAGGCTGCAATAAGGATAACTACAACGCGTATTTAATGCGCTTTGCTCGCGTCCTTAACGCATAATTACTCGCGCTAAAAGCCTGAACTTGCTATACTTGCGCACCCTTTTTCGCGTCCTAAGCGGGTGCGTAACGTTTTGTGTACAGCTATGAAAATCTTCGTTAAGCCCTTTGCTGAGATCACCATTAAAAGCCGTCCGGTGAGACGCCAGTTTGTTCGCCAGTTGGTGAAAAATATGCGTACGGTGTTGAGTCCGCTTGACCCCGAAGTGGCGGTGAGTGGTGAGTGGGACAACATTGTGGTGCAAAGCAGTCTCGTCGAGCCTGTGGCGCAGCAAGAGTTATTTGAGCGGCTCAGTAATACGCCCGGTATTGCACACTCATACCAAGTGCAAGAGTATCCACTGCCAGACTCTATGGAAACCATCGCGCAGTTGTGTGCAGAGCATTACGCGCCTTTGTTGCAAGGGAAAACCTTTGCAGTGCGCTGTAAGCGTGTAGGCAAGCATGAGTTTACCTCCATGGATGTTGAACGCACTTTGGGTAGCCTGTTGCGCCGCCAATGCGCGGCAGCTGGAATAGAGCTAAATCGACCCGAAGTGGAAGTGCGATTAGAAATCCGTCATCAGCGCTTAATGGTTGAGCATGCACGCCATGCAGGTATGGGTGGCTTCCCGTTAGGCTCTATTGAGCAAGCCTTGGTGCTAATGTCCGGCGGCTTTGACTCTACCGTGGCTGCCTATCAGCTCATGCGTCGCGGATTGTTGACCCATTTTTGTTTTTTTAATTTGGGTGGTCGTGCCCATGAATTGGGTGTGATGGAAGTAACCCAGTATTTGTGGGAAAAATACGGTCGCTCGCATCGGGTGCTGTTTATTAGTGTACCCTTTGAAGAAGTGCTGGCTGATATTCTCAATACTGTGGATAACAGCCACATGGGCGTAGTGCTTAAACGCATGATGCTCCGTGCGGCTGAACGTATCGCCGATGGGTTGCATATTGAAACCTTGGCAACAGGTGAGGCCGTTTCTCAGGTATCTAGCCAAACGCTCACTAATCTGTCGGTGATTGATAAAGCCATCGAAAAGTTGGTGCTTCGCCCTCTGGTTGCCACGCATAAACAAGAGATTATCGATACGGCTGAAGCCATCGGCACAGCGGATTTTGCTAAAAATATGCCGGAATACTGTGGCGTGATTTCGGTGAATCCGACTACCAAGGCACGATTGGGTCGAGTGATGCGCGAAGAAGAGCGTTTGGATATGAGTATTTTGGACCGTGCGATCAGTCGAGCGCGCTTCATTACCGTGGACAAACTGCTTGAAGAGTTAAGCCAGGATGTGCAGGTAGAAACCGTCAGCCAAGCGTTGCCAGGGCAGATAGTGATTGATATCCGTCATCCGCATGAGTGCGAGGATAAGCCCTTACAGTTGGCTGATATCGAGCTGCTACACATGCCGTTTTATGCGGTAAATAACCGTTTCAAAGAGCTGGACGCTAACCGCCAGTACCTGCTCTATTGTGACAAAGGGGTGATGAGTCGCCTGCATGTGCATCATCTGCTGCATGAGGGTCACACCAATGTGCGGGTGTATCGGCCTTAGCAATCTTTCTGCAATAGAAGCTAAAGCGTATGGACTGGCGCGGCCAAAAAGTCCCAAATTCGATTTAAATGTTAACTACTAGAGACAACTACAGTGATAGATAATTTACGTAATATTGCCATTATTGCCCACGTTGACCACGGCAAGACCACTCTGGTCGATGCTTTGCTGCGAGCCTCAGGGACTTTGGACCGCAAAGAGCTTGAGTCAGACCGTGTGATGGACTCTGATGACCAAGAAAAAGAACGTGGCATTACCATTCTGGCGAAAAACACCGCCATCAAATGGCAAGATTACGCCATTAACATCGTTGATACGCCCGGTCACGCCGATTTCGGTGGTGAAGTGGAGCGTGTAATGAGCATGGTTGACTGCGTGCTGCTAGTGGTTGACTCCATCGACGGCCCAATGCCACAAACCCGCTTTGTAACCCAAAAAGCGTTTCAAGCCGGTTTGAACCCTATTGTGGTGGTTAACAAAATTGATCGCCCGGGCGCGCGTCCAGATTGGGTGATTGATCAGATTTTTGATCTGTTCGACAACCTCGGTGCGACCGATGAGCAGCTTGATTTCCCTATTGTGTACACCAGTGCGCTGAACGGCATCGCCGGTATGGACCCGAGCGAAATGGCTGAGAATATGGACCCGTTATTCCAAGCAATTATCGATTTTGTTCAGCCGCCTAAAGTGGATGTGGACGGTCCGTTTCAGATGCAAATCTCGGCGCTGGACTACAACAACTTCCTCGGCGTTATCGGCATTGGCCGCATTAGCCGTGGTCGCATTAAAGCCAACTCGCCTGTAACAGCGGTTGACTCCACGGGCAAAAAGCGCAACGGACGTATTCTGAAAATCATGGGTCATCGTGGCTTGCAGCGTGTTGAAGTTGAAACAGCACAAGCCGGTGATATCGTCTGTATCAGTGGTTTTGAGCCGCTGTTTATTTCCGATACTCTCTGTGATCAGCAGCATGTAGAAGCATTGCCTCCGTTGACCGTTGATGAACCTACCGTCAGCATGACCTTTCAGGTGAATGACTCACCTTTTGCCGGTCGAGAAGGCAAGTACGTTACCAGCCGTAACCTCAAAGAGCGTCTGGAAAAAGAGCTACTGCACAACGTTGCGTTGCGTGTGGAAGAAACCGGTGATCCGGACAAATTCAAAGTATCTGGCCGTGGTGAACTGCACCTGTCAGTACTGATTGAAAACATGCGCCGCGAAGGTTTTGAGTTGGCGATTTCCCGCCCAGAAGTGATTATCAAAGACGTGGATGGCGTGAAACAAGAGCCGTATGAGTTTGTAATCTTTGATATCGAAGAGCAGCACCAGGGTCCGATTATGGAGCAGCTGGGCTTGCGTAAGGGCGACTTGAAAGACATGGTGCCAGACGGTAAAGGCCGTGTGCGTTTGGAGTATGTTATTCCAGCGCGTGGCTTAATTGGTTTTCGTAACCAGTTTATGACCATCACTTCAGGCACGGGTATCCTGACCAGTACCTTTAGCCACTATGGCGAAGTGAAGGGCGGTGAAATGGCCGGTCGACTCAACGGTGTGCTGGTTTCGATGGCTACCGGTAAGGCGCTAAGCTACTCGCTAGAAACCCTGCAAGACCGTGGTAAGTTGTTCCTGTCGCCCGGTGAAGAAATTTACGAAGGTCAGCTTGCGGGTATTAACAGCCGTGATAACGACCTGGCGATTAACCCCACCAAGGCGAAAAAGCTCGATAACATGCGTGTATCGGGTAAGGAAGATACCGTTCAACTGGTCACTCCGATTCGCTTTACGCTTGAGCAGGCCCTAGAGTTTATTGAGGATGATGAGCTGGTAGAGGTCACGCCGCAATCCATTCGTTTGCGTAAGAAACTACTGACTGAAAACGAGCGCAAGCGCGCCGGTCGCGGTTAGTAAGCAACCCATACTCCAGGCTTGGAGTATCCAATGCATAAGCCGTATGTGTTGGACTATAGGCAGCAACGGTGGCAAGGATGCGACCGTTACGCTTATAAAAATGAAACCACAGCGCAGGTCGCTATGTGCTTTGCGGGCAGGACGCTAAGAATCGGCAAAATTCAATTGTCGCCACGCCTCATAGGCGGCTACCGCTACAGTATTAGATAAATTTAAGCTGCGTGAGTTTTCGCGCATCGGTAGACGCACCAGCTGCTCTGCCGGAATACTGTTACGCACCCAGTCTGGCAAGCCGCGGGTTTCAGGGCCAAAAATAAAAGCATCACCAGCTTGATACTGAACATCTGCATAGCTGTGCTGCCCTTTAGTGCTAAAGGCAAACAGACGTGGTTGGTTAAGTGCAGTTAAGCAGCTGGCTAGATCCTCATGGAGATTTACTTCAGCAAACTCTTGGTAATCCAATCCAGCACGTCGTAAGCGTTTGTCATCAAAAACAAAGCCCAAAGGCTTGATAAGATGTAAGCTGCAGCCAATGTTGGCACACAGACGAATGATGTTGCCGGTGTTTGGTGGGATTTCCGGTTCAAAAAGAATGATGTGAAACATGAGACAGCCTAGACAAAAAATAATTGCTGATTCTACCCTGCCTGAACTGCCGCGACGCAAGTTACGGTTAAAGTTTTTTGCTAGCCTCTGCTTGGTGGCATTTTTGTTGGGGCTGATGCTGGGTGATGTATTTAAAACCCAGCCCGTTCGAATTCACAATCAACTTATCCAGATTACCGTGCAGGAACAGGGATTAAAGCTTTGCTTTGGTGCTGTGCCGCAGGTGCGCAGTGGACAAACACAGGGAATGTACTGGTTAAGTTTTGAGCAGGTGCTTGGCACGCCTGCTAGTGGGCAACTGCTGTTGTCCGACAATGAAGAAAGAGTGAGCTGGCGAGTTACGCCGCAACAAGAGGGGTTGCAGTTAGGGCTGGTTGCGTTACAGCCTTTGCAGGGAGCTTGGCAGCAACTCGAAGAACAACCTTGTATAGCGGTACAAGTAACAACAGCGACACAGCAATAATGCAGGTTTAATCACGGCTCTTTAAGCGGCGTAAATCACCGATAACTGATTCTAGGGCGCGGTCAAAGAGCTGTGCATCATCCAGCAACGTCAGAGTTCCGTCTGCAAAAGCTAAAGCAAGCTCGGCGCGGCTTTTCTCCAGTACTTTAAGCCCTCTGCGGTTAACGAAAATATAGCGTCCTGTAGATTTGATAATGGCAGCCAGCTTACAGCGAGTATTTTGCTCATCGGCCTGTGTTAGCTCAAACCAGCTACCGGCATTTAACTTATCTACCAGTGCTAAGGCGGGATGATTTTCATCGACCTCTACTTCAGGCACGGTGTCAGCGGCAGGCTCAGTAAGGGCGATTTTTGCCTTTACCTCAACCATGGCAGGTTCTTCTTGAGCGGGCTCTGTAGACTCAGCTGTTGGTGGTGGCTCTGTAGGAGTATCGCTAGGGGTCGATTGTGCTGGCGTTGCTTTTACAGTCTCAGCAGCGGGTTGAGCGGGCTCTAAGAGTGCATTGGCACGCTGCATAGCCTGCACATGTAAAACTTCTAGCTTGGTAAACAGTAAAGAGGTAGCGAAAGGATCGAGAGCGGCTTGATTAAAACCTTCGTGCAGCTTTTCGAGCAGTTTTGGGATAAGTAAGCGTAACTTGCGTGCGGTATCCAGCTCTGTATGGGGCGAAACGCTCCATATCAGCTGGTCCATGACAGCTAAGCTACTTTTCCATTGATTGGATTGCTCACCATATTTGAGATGGTTAAGCAGCATCACCTTGCTCCATGAGTCTTGCAGTATCTGTACTACGGTTTCGGCAAGGGTTTTACCCATCAAGCGTTCATTGAGTGCTTCTTCCACCTGTGCACGCGCAGACTCAGAGCGTGCGCGTCCTTCTTCAGCATCACGAACACGTTGTTCTAGCAGCTCGCTGCGGCGACGCTCAGTACGCATGAAGCTGGCAAAATCCGTTAGCAGTTCATTAAAAATACTGGGGTCTTCAGAGAAGTCATGCTGTAGACGCTGCACAATGGATTCTATTTTTTGCGATAAACTGTCTTGGTGCTTGGTATCTTGGTCGCTCCAACCCAGTGCAGCAGAGCCGATTTCATTCAGCAGGCGGCGTGCAGGGTGATTGGTGTTATCAAAAAAGGACTTGTCTAAAACAGCCAGTTTTAATAGTGGAATTTGCATGCGCCCAATCATGGCTTTTAATGCGCTAGGAATAGAGCGGTCGTCTAAAATAAAATCAAACAGCATGGAGACGAGATTGATAATGTCGTTATCAATTTCACCTACGACGCGCGTGCGTTTGCTTTGCTGGCTGGCGCGTTGCAGTATGCTGTCGAGTTGTTTGCGGACGATTTGACTGTTTACATGTTGTTCGTTGTTATGTTGCTGTAAGTGAGACAGCAGACGCATTAAATCCTGTGTGCTTATGGGTACCGCGTCACTGGGTGCGGGGGTGCTTGCTTGGCTAAGCTTCAAATGCCCCAGTAATGCTTGCAGCTCATCGAAAGCAATGTGTGTGTGGCTTGCTTGCGTCACGCCAAAGGAGTGTTGGTCTGCATCAGCTGTATGACTTGTGGCGTGCCTTTGTGTAACGGAGGGGCGTCTTCGCTCGGTTGTTTGGCTGCTGAGTTCGGGCAGAACCCCTTCCTTTATCAACTGCTCATTGCTGGCGTGGTAAAGCGCATGAATATTGTCCAGCACGGCTTTTTCAAACAGCTTCAAGATAATCAGTTTAATCTGGATTTCAAAGCCCAGAATCGTGCTGGACTCGAGAAAAGCTGTGGCCAGAGATTTAGGGCCTAAAGGATTTTCATCGTTGCTAATTTTGCGCTGTAGTAAATGACCTAAGCGTGCACTTAGCTGCGTGAGCGGCTGTACTTCTGCGCCCATCACTTTAGCGATCATAGTCTCGAGCGCAACGGACTCTTCCAGCTCGTCGTTTTGCACCAAGCTGAGGTTATCGATGTTTGGAGTTTCTTCAACTCGGCGGCGACCAATAGAGCGTTGGTTGAGCTGATTAAATCTATCAAATAGTCCCTGAAAAAAACCAAGCTCTAAGCTTTTACGCTTGAGGCGTAAATCGCGCATCGCTTCAAATAGGCTATTTTGTTCGCTATTACTGGTGGCGCGGTCGGCCATTTCAAATAAAACATCGTCGGCGGAGGTGAATAAGTCCTGCAGATTTTTTTTGATTTGTATGGCAGCGTTTTCCCGCACCAAGGTGAGAGCGGGCGGAAGATTACCTGAATGTGTTGGGGCAGTATTGTGATTTATAGGCACAACCTTGGCTTCATTTTGCATAGGCTACCTCCCCAAAGAGCAAGCTTGTTGCTTGATTTTACAAATAAAGAATAGTAACACTTAGACAAGAAAATGTAAGCTGTAAAAAGTGAGTCAGAAATCTGGCGGCAAGTTTTTATTCATTATAGCCGGCTGATGTATAAGTCCAAGTGAAGACTGTTAAGGCTTTGAAACCAGTCACAGCGATTGCGTTGGTATAGGGGCGTAGGTGCTTCATAATTTAAGTCTGTAGTTCTATAATAGAAAATTGTTTTTTTGGAGTGTTCCATGGCGAATTTAACTATCGAGCAACTTGCGGCAGAGGTTCGCAATAATGTGCAGGTTGCTTTAGCTGAAGATGTGGGTACTGGGGATATAACAGCGCAACTCATTCCTGCTGAACAGCAAGCCCGTGCTCGAGTGATCACCCGTGAGGATGCAGTGATTAGTGGCGTGGCCTGGGTGAATGAGGTTTTTCGTCAGGTTGATCCAACTGTCGAAGTGATTTGGCATGTGGCCGATGGTGAGCGGGTGACTACCAATCAGGTTTTGTTTGAGCTGGTGGGTAGTGCGCGTTCGCTATTGACGGGCGAGCGTACCGCGTTGAATTTTATGCAAACGCTATCGGCAGTTGCTACGCGCTGCGGTTATTTTGCCGACAAGGTAAAAGACTTACCAATCAAGTTGTTAGATACGCGTAAGACCATTCCAGGTCTGCGTTTGGCGCAAAAATATGCAGTAACTTGCGGTGGTTGTCATAACCATCGTATTGGTTTGTATGATGTGTTTTTAATCAAAGAGAATCATATTACTGCCTGTGGTGGCATCAAAGAGGCGGTGGAAACCGCACGACGCATTGCTCCAGAAAAACCCATCGAAGTAGAAGTGGAAAACTTGGATGAGTTTGCTGAAGCGCTAAAAACCAGCGCTGATATTATTATGCTCGATGAATTGTCGTATGAGGATATGCGTACGGCGGTTAAGCTCAATGCGGGTCAGGTTAAGCTGGAAGCATCTGGTGGAATTAACGAGCAGACTTTGCGTGCAGTAGCTGAAACGGGAGTGGATTTTATCTCGCTGGGTACGCTGACTAAAAACGTTAAGGCAGTCGATTTATCGATGCGTTTAAGCCTGTAAATTTGCTCTACACATGCAGAGCTACGAGCGCAGCTCTGCATGTATTCAATTATCTTCTTCTAAGGTTTGCTTCTATTTCTGCATCTAAGTCTGGCGGCAGGAAATCCTTGTCTGGATCGTAGGCTGGATTCAAGTATGGACTGAGCGCCTGTAAGTTATTAGGGCTGAGACTGCCTGCCACTTGCTGTAAGCGCAAATTGTTCAAAATATAATCGTAACGGGCGTTGTTGTAATTGCGTACTGCAGCGAATAGTTGGCGTTGTGCGTCTAGCACATCCACTATGGTGCGCGTGCCCACTTCATAACCAATTTCGGTTGCTTCGACTGCGCTTTGGCTAGAAATAATTGTTTGTTTGCGTGCTTGTACCTGCTCGACGTCGGTATTCACTGCGCGGTGTAAGTTGCGTGCATCCTGTACTACCTGTCGACGCATACTTTCTTTCAGGTGTTCGGTCTGATTTCTTTGCTGCACGCCTTGGCGCACACTGGCTGAGGTTGCACCACCGCTGTATAGCGGAATATTTAACTGCAAACCAATCACAGCTTGTTCTGCGTGGCGGTTATAAGTAGGCGTGCCCATCCCTCTATTCATAAAGCCTAGCGCGTCATTGTCACCTTTTTGATACTGCGCAATGGCGTCGATGGTGGGTGCATGACCGGACTTACGTTTGCGTAAATCATTTTCTGCCGCGGTTACTGCAAAATCCATGGCTTGTAACTGTAGGTTTTCTGCAGTTGCTTTATTGACCCAAGCATTAGCATCGTTGGGCTGTGGTGGCAGTACGGGCAAACTGTGACGTACGCCTTCTAGGGCTGCATACTCGCGATTAGTCAACGTGCTCAAGGCTTGAAAGGCATCCTGTACTTGATTTTTAGCTACCAAACGATTGGCGCGAGCCGCATCGTAGGCTGCTTGGGCTTGCAGTACATCTGTCTTATCAGATAAACCCACATTAAAACGCTCTGATGCTAGATCATATTGGCGCTTGAAAGCATTTTCTTCGGCACGGCTTGCTGCCAGATTATCCTGTGTGCGTAAGACGGTAAAATACACTTCAGCGCTTTGTAAAATAACGCTTTGCTCAGTGGCGGATAACTCAAGTGCTGCCTGCTCATTGTCGGCCTGTGCGGCTTTTAGCTGATACCAGCTGTCGAGGCGAAACAGTGGCTGGCTTAGTGTTGCCTGATAGCTGTAGCTATTGCGTTTGCTGTTCTGGCTGCCAACTTCCTTAGTATCAACTGTAGTGCTGCTTTGATTGGTATTTGCACCAGCACCTAATTGCGGCAGTAATGCGGCGCGAGCTAGAGGGATGTTTTCTGCGCGTGCTTGGTAAGCAGCGTGCGCTGCAGCTAGATCGGAATTGTTCTCTACTGCTAATTGGTAAACATCCAAAAGATTGGCTTGCGGTATGGTTTGGGCTGCATAGCCGCTGGTTACGAAGAAGCTGGCAGCAGCAATAAGTAAAGGTAAGGCGCGCATGATGTGAACTCGTAAAAATAATACTTAAGACTAAAGTTTGCTGTGAGGCGGGTCAAGTGACCATTTAGCACGTGGCGCTGGCTTGTGCTTTTGCGTGCTATCTGTTTTGATGCAGTTTGATTCTTGTCGGGGTGCCTTAATTGGCTGAGATTGGCGTAAGTGCCGGATCCCGTTGAACCTGATCGGGTTAGTACCCGCGTAGGAAACAAGAGAAGAGGCGTTGTGAGTCTTGGCGTCTCTGTTTTTTGTGGACAGGTTCCCCTGACAGTTTTTTGTTCTGTTAACCGGAGAACCTGAACATGACGCAAAAGCTGTCGCAACACCTTAGTGATACCGCCCAAGTGGACGCCCAGTCCATTCAGCCCTTTCCTAATTCACGCAAAATCTATGTGCTAGGTTCGCGCCCAGATATACGCGTGCCGATGCGGGAAATCAGTTTAACCCCCACCATCACCGAGCAAGGCCAAGAAGCCAATGCGCCGGTATTGGTGTATGACACCTCAGGTCCCTATACGGACCCTAGCGTCAGCATTGATGTGCGTAAAGGCTTGCCCAATGTGCGCAGTGCGTGGATTGCCGAGCGCGGCGATACCGAAGAATTACCCGGGCTTAGCTCAGAGTTTGGTCAGCAGCGCCTCAATGACGCGCAATTAAACGCCATGCGTTTTGCCGCCACTACCAAGCCAAGACGCGCCAAAGCTGGGCGTAATGTTAGTCAAATGCATTATGCGCGGCAGGGCGTGATTACGCCGGAGATGGAGTTTGTTGCCATCCGTGAAAACCTCAAGCTGCAAGAAGCTCGCGAAGCCGGTTTGCTGGATAGCCAGCACCCGGGGCATAGTTTTGGTGCCAGTATTCCTAAAGAAATTACCGCCGAGTTTGTGCGCAGTGAAATTGCGCGCGGACGGGCGATTATTCCCGCCAACATTAACCACCCCGAATTAGAGCCGATGATTATTGGCCGTAATTTCTTGGTTAAAATTAACGGCAATATAGGTAACTCGGCGCTGGGCTCATCCATTGAAGAAGAAGTAGCCAAGCTCACCTGGGGTATTCGCTGGGGTGCGGATACCATTATGGACTTGTCCACGGGTAAAAATATTCACGAAACCCGTGAATGGATTATCCGTAACTCGCCGGTGCCGGTGGGGACAGTGCCGATTTATCAGGCGCTGGAAAAAGTCGATGGCATTGCCGAAGAACTGACGTGGGAGCTGTTCCGCGACACCCTGATTGAGCAGGCGGAGCAGGGCGTGGATTATTTCACCATACATGCCGGTGTGTTGCTGCGCTATGTGCCACTGACGGCCAAACGCGTCACTGGCATTGTCTCGCGCGGCGGCTCAATTATGGCGAAGTGGTGTTTGGCGCATCACCAAGAAAGCTTTATTTATACCCACTTTGAAGACATTTGCGAGATCATGAAAGCCTATGATGTGAGTTTCTCGCTGGGCGATGGTTTGCGTCCGGGCTCGATAGCTGATGCGAACGATGCTGCGCAGTTTGCTGAGCTGGAAACGCTCGGCGAGCTGACCAAAGTGGCGTGGGCGCATGATGTGCAAACCATCATCGAAGGGCCGGGGCATGTGCCTATGCATATGATTAAGGAAAATATGGAGAAACAACTGGAGTGCTGTGATGAAGCACCGTTTTATACCCTAGGGCCTTTAGTCACTGATATTGCGCCGGGCTATGACCACATCACCTCCGGCATGGGGGCGGCGATGATAGGTTGGTACGGCTGTGCGATGCTGTGCTATGTCACACCCAAAGAGCACTTGGGTTTGCCTAATAAAGACGATGTGAAAACCGGCATTATTACCTACAAGATTGCTGCCCATGCGGCTGACTTGGCGAAAGGTCATCCGGGGGCGCAGATTCGTGATGATGCTTTGAGTAAGGCGCGTTTTGAGTTCCGCTGGGAAGATCAGTTTAACTTGGCGCTCGATCCTGACACAGCACGGGAGTTTCATGATGAAACCATGCCCAAAGAGTCGGGCAAGGTGGCGCACTTTTGCTCTATGTGTGGACCGAAATTCTGCTCGATGAAAATCACTCAGGATGTGCGTGAGTACGCCAAAGAGCACGGGTTAACGGATGAGCAAAAAGCGATTGAGGTGGGCTTTAAAGAACAGTCGGAACGTTTTCGTCAGGAAGGCTCGATAATCTATAAGCAGGTTTAATTAAGGCCAGTTATGCGGGCTAAAAAGCCCGCATAACTGTTACGCAAACACCATAAAGCGCTCGCTGTCGGCGATATAGGTTTTCTCGGAAAACGCGCCTTCGTTGGAGCCAAAAGGCATCTGCGCTCGCAGCGTCCAGTTACTTGGAATATCCCAGCGCGCAGCAGCAGCGGCGTCAACTAATGGGTTGTAGTGCTGCAAGCTAGCGCCAATGTCGGCATTAGCCAGTGCGGTCCAGACTGCAAACTGAGCAATTGCACTGGCGTGCTCGGACCAAACCGGGAAGTTATCCGCATAGAGGGCAAACTGCTCTTGCAAACCCTTGACCACGTTCTGATCTTCGTAGAATAAAACCGTGCCTGCACCTGCAGCAAAGCTATCCACCTTGGTTTCGGTAGTGGCAAAGTTGTCTGCGGGAACTAGGGGGCGTAACGCTTCTTTAACCAATCCCCAAAATGCCTCACTGTGCTCGCCGTGCAAAATGACAACACGAGTGCTTTGTGAGTTAAAGGCCGAAGGGGACTCTTTAACAGCGGCTTGAATCAGTTCGGTGGTTTGGGCTTGCGATAAAGCAAGGTTTTTACCTAGCGCATACTGGCTACGACGTTTTTTTATGTTTTCGATAAATGACTTGTGCATGTACTTAGTACCCGTTGCTCTGGAATTAAGGCGCGATAATGATCAAACAAGCCTGAGTTTGGTTGCTCAGGCTTGCTGAAGGTTAGGCTAAAGTGTTAAAGGCTTGTTCAGCGGCATCTAACGTGATTTTTAGCTCGGTTTCACCCATGGCAGCAGACACAAAACCGGCTTCATAGGCACTTGGCGCCAAATAAACACCGCCTTCGAGCATCAGGTGGAAGAATTTCTTGAACCGTTCAACATCACAGGCAACCGCATCCTTAAAGTTACGGATGTCTTTATTGTCGGTAAAGAATAGGCCAAACATGCCGCCCACTTGCGTGGTTGTGAAGGCGATACCGGCGGCATCAGCACGCTCTTGCAAACCCTGCGTCAGACGCTTGGCATAGCTAC
>Ga0265293_10000884_pt1 | contig 69363 bp, 46 predicted proteins | sample Munlanlewell138R_FD_192505 | JGI IMG/M metagenome (GOLD analysis project Ga0265293, IMG submission 192505) | Leachate microbial communities from a municipal landfill in Southern Ontario, Canada - Leachate well 138R | ecosystem: Engineered > Solid waste > Landfill > Unclassified | place: Canada... | reverse complement strand
ACGAATGCCTATAACAAATCAAGCGGGGCATATAAGTATAAAAAAGAATTTTTCGTGTGTTTTCGTGTTTTTCGTGGTTAAAAATTTAAAGACACAAAAAGAAGGCTCGAAAGCCTATAACAAATCAAGCTGGTTCTATAAAATAAAAAAGAAATTTTTCGTGTGTTTTCGTGTTTTTCGTGGTTAAAAATTTAAAGTATTACAAATCAAGCTAGACATGTAAGAATAAAAAAGAAATTTTTCGTGTGTTTTCGTGTTTTTCGTGGTTAAAAATTTAAAGTATTACAAATCAAGCTAGGACGAGCGCTGTACATACTTCGATAAAAACTCATCCCAGTCCAAAAACGGTGCGAGTTCTTTGTCCTCAAAATCGATGCAGCGCTCCAAACTGAGCGATCCTCGGCGGAATTTTGGCCAGCTTGGGTAAACGATTTCCCTTTTTTGTTTTGGGGTGATGAGATTGCGCTCCGAGCTAAAGTTTTCGCGATAAAACTCAGCATCGATAACGCGGAAACGCGCTCTGTACTTGCCTTGTATGTCGGGTGGGAAGCTTCGCGTAAAGTACTCGATGGCGTCTGTACAAAGCCCAAGTCGCGAGTCAAAGTCCCAGATCTTTGGCCTATGACTCGGCTGGAACAAAACAACGTGATAGTCCCAACAAACGAGATGGCGAGGAGGGGCGCCTAGGTTCTGCTCACAGATGACGCAGCTTCGCGCTGGATTACTGAGGTACAAAACTTGAGCAGCACTGACGTCTTTTGCATTTTCTTTGCGCAATTGCTCGTAGAGCAGAAGAATATTCTCTTCACAAAAGAACTGGCAGTAGGAATACTCGTCGCGATTCATGGCTCAACGCTCGGTTCTCAGGCGCATGCAATCGTAAAGCATAAGCATCTGCTCTTTGGCTAAGTCGAGCTTTTCGTTCACTATTACGAAGTCGAACAAATCCTCTTGAGATAGCTCTATTTGCGCCTGAGCAAGCCGCCTTTTGATAACCTCATCGGCATCGGTTTTACGCCCCCTTAGCCGCTGCTCTAGTACTTGCATGCTCGGTGGCGCAATCAGCACACACCAACAATCGGGGTACTTCTCTTTGATCTGCCTTGCCCCTTGCACATCGATATCAAAGAGTATGTCGTTGCCATCGCCAGCAATCTCGCGGATCATCTTGTGGGGCGTACCATAATAGTGCCCAAACACCGATGCGTGCTCCGCAAAAGCATCCTCCGCAATCGCTCTCTCGAAACTCGCAAGGTCAACAAAATCGTAGTCTACACCATCTTGCTCCTTACCCCGTGGCGCGCGCGTCGTCGTCGATCGCGACAGCGCGCAAGTACAACGCTCGCCGAGCAAATGCTTTAACAGCGTCGATTTCCCAGCCCCGCTAGGGCCGCAAACTATGAGCATATGTCGAGATAATTGGCTGATTTTCTTCATAAGTTCTGGGTGTTGCGCTATGCGTTCACATTTTCTTTGGCAAAAAACACCCCCCTCCCCCTAAACCCTAAGTCCACTCACCCATAGCAAGTAAAGCCTCTTGGAAGCAAGGCATGGGCGCACGAAGCAGGCCAGCGCCGACCTGGCCAATGCCAGCTTTTTTGTGTGCTATACCAGTGTTAATATATGGGGTTGAGGAGAGCTCAACGACCTTGCGAATATCTACACCAAGCGGTGTGCCTGCAAAATCGAGTATAGGCATTTGATAGTCGCGGTGTCGGGCGTAGCAAATGTCGTACATTTCGTTCGTGATGCGCAAGGCCATTTCGGCGTCTCCCCCCGTGAACTTGACGATGGCCGGTGCAGTAGCCATGGCAAAACCGCCAAAACCCGCAGTTTCGCAGATCGTGGAATCCCCGAGATCGCGGTTGGCGTCGGCTTCGGAGTAGCCGCCAAAATACAAACCCTTCGGAATACCAGATTGCGTGGTGTACCAGCGATCCCCTGTGCCTGCAACACGTATGCCAATTTCGACGCCGTTTCGGCACATTGCGCACATAATGGTGGAGTACTCAATGCCCTTAATGGCATCGGCTGCAACTTTACCCGCGGGCATCGAGAAATTAAGGAAGAAGTGGTTATTAGCGTTGATAAAAGCGTAGACTTCTTCGACGACTTCAAGGCTTAGCCCGCATTTGCACAGATGCGTGTGCAGCTCTCGCAGCAAGAGCGACGTTCCCGCGTTATTGCGGTTGTGCAATTCATCGCCCATCTGCAGCGCCTGCGCGATGAGCGCTTTAATATTGATGCCGCCCGCGTGTTTTACGGCCTTTGACAAGGCGGGCGCCAGCACTTTTTCCATCCACTTGAGCCGCGTCATAACTTCTTCATCGTAGGCGCCGAAGCGCAAAACTTTGCCCAATCCTTCGTTGAGTGTGCAGTAGGCGTAATTCCCGTGTGTGGGGTTATGTACCACCGAAACCCACATCGAAGGCGATACCACGCCAGCCATGGGTCCCACCATTTGGTAGTGATGGCATGGTGCGAACTCAATCTTACCGCTCTCGGCAAGTACGCATGCTTCCTCGAAAGTTTTGGCTTTCCCTTCATAAATAAGGGCGCCCGCTATGGCACCTTGCATGGGGCCACACATCTTTTCCCAGGCGATGGGCGGGCCTGCGTGCAGAATCAAATTGTCGTGAAAACCTTTAACGACGTCACGCGCGGGCTGCACGTCGGTCCAAATCGCTTGCGCTTCGTTCAAGCGCTCCACGGCTTGCTTGTTGGCGGCTTCGATTTTTTCTTGAAGCGCAGACAGCTCTTTGCCAGCGCGGTTTATGCGCGCGAGTACGCTGAGAAGCTCGGGTTTTGCGTCGGCTGCGGGCTTCCATTGTAGCTGTGTGACGGCGGCGCCTTGTTCGGCGAGCGATTCGGCGAAAGAGGGCAGACCCATGTTAATAACAGATAATTTATCATTGCCAAGTAAGGGATTCGTCATATTTATGCTCACATTCAAAATGGTTAAAAACATTGTTCCAAATATTATGGCTATTTTTTGGGGAGGGGGGAAGTCTCCCCCCCGCGCAAGCTTCCCTCATTATTCGCTAAGTTCCGCGATACACTGTGCAAAATTCTCGCTATACGCTCGACTTATGCACAGTGTGCGTAACTAAGCGAATTCCTCAGGTGATCTTGCGCTCCCCCTCAGTGCCTAGCGCTTCACAAACTCGATGGCCATCGCAGCGGCCTGCGCGTTACTCTTTGCAATCCACGCGCCAGCGGCTTTCACTTGCGTTTTAATCTGCTCAAGGTTTTGCGGATCTTGCGCTGTCCCCGTGATCGAGAGTACGAAGACGGGATCGCTGTCCTTGTTGAACTCCTCGATAACGGGCAGCAGTGCTGCAAGCGGATCTTTGTGCGAACCATAGCCTATAACGAGATCGAGTAAAATAACGGCGGTCTCTGCTCTTGCGGCTTCAGCGCGTACTCGCTCCATGCGATAGCCAAACTCGATCATGGGGTGTGGGCGTCCGCGCGTAAACTTGTCGTCCCCCATGTCGAGGAATAGGTTTGCGTTTTGCCCATCATTAATAATAGCCATGGGATCGCTATCTGCGACAAGGTTGCTTTGGATCTTTTCGAGTTTCAAGGACTTAGCCATATACAGCGCTTCGTCGCAAAGAGTACCGCCGCTAAACAGCCCCTTAATGTTTTTGCGCGTAGCGGGCAGTTTCGCCTTTCGCTCTTGGAGCTTAGCCAAGCATGTTTCGCTAATGATGGCCTTATCGCTTCTCTTTGGGGTTTCACCGCGTAGTACGGCTTCCACCATATCGACAGCTTCATCAAGGCGAGTGGCGATGTGAACGTTTTTGGGATGCGCGATTTCTGTGCTCGCACCGAGGAAACAGGCTATGATCGGCAGATTCATGCGTTCAGCGCGAGCCATGATTTTGGCCATACTATCGGGGTGTGCAGGTTTTGAGACCAAACAAATCACCTTAACTTCGCTTTGCGTTTCGATCATATCGAGGGCTTGCAACATCGATATGGCGCCAATTTCTTTGCGAAGGTCGCGTCCCCCCAAACCGATGGCCTGAGCGATTCCAATGCCGCGTTGCGCGGCCAAGCATGTTATTTCCTGTATCCCCGTTCCCGACGCGCCGATAACGGCGAGTGGGCCGCGGGGGACGACGTTTGCAAAACCAAGGCCAACGCCGTTGATGATGGCGGTTCCGCAGTCGGGACCCATGACGAGGAGATCCCGTTTTTTAGCCTCTTCTTTAATGATGCGCTCCTCTTCGATCGAAACGTTATCGGAGAAGATAAAGAGATTTAGCCCCTTATCGATGGCGCGCAACGCCTCGTTATACACAAAAGGCCCAGGGATCGAGATATGGAGTAGATTTGCATCCTCCAAAATATCTAAACCCTCCTCAATAGTATGCGCCACTTGCTCCCCGCGCCCCGACCTCTTCTTCGGCGCAGCATCGTCCTCGCCTGCCAAAAATTTGTCGATGCGCTCTTTTATGGAGGGATACTGCGATTCATTCTCGATTTTGACGCTTAAAATAAGGTCATTGGGAGCCGCGGATTTCGCGATATCATCCAAAAGCCCACTATCCTTGAGTAAATCCTTGTTACTATCTGTTCCCATAAGCGCGGAGGCGTCCAGTACGCCGCCCATCTTCTTAAGCTCCGCGGCTAAGCTCATGAGAAAAACTGAATCAAAATAGCGATTTTCAATGACGGTGCTTCGAAGAATCATAGACAAACTCCTAGGTTGAACAAAAAACATTGCGCCGCGATCTGGCAACGCGAAAAGATGTAACAAAAGTATAAAGAGCTTAGCAACGGGCGTCAATCTTATAGGAATGAAGAGAATAGGGAGAGACTGTGCACATTTTCTTTCGCGTGAAACGCTGGGGGGGGGTAGCGCGGGATCGCCGAGGAAAATGCGCAATGAGCACATAAAATGCGATGAATGAGCGGTTTGAGCGAATACATCGCATTTTATTTATGCGAATTGTCGCATTTTACGAGGAAGCCCGCGCGTAGGGGGGCAATAGCCCCCCACAAGAGCAAAAGTCATAAATATCGAATATTTCAGAGTTTCCCTAAGGATGCTCTGAGCTATTGAGCTTTCTTGCTTCATTTTATCAGTTAGCCAATATTGAGAGTACGCTAGTTTGATGGTATCCGATTGATGTCGAACGGGTCGATGGGCATGTTTTGGATAAGAAAGGGCAAGCGAGATGTTAACAATAGATGAAGTACTGGATATTTTTCGGACAGCAGGCGGAAAACGTCGGATCGGTGATAGTTTTGAGCGCTTAAGTCAGCGATATCTGTTAACGGAACCGCGTTATGCCGATCAGTTGGAGGAGGTGTATTTGTGGGGGGAATTTCCGCTTCGCGAGAGTTTTGCGGGGGGCGGGAAGGATTTGGGTATTGATTTGGTGGCGAAAACGAAGGATGGGGAATATTGGGCCGTGCAATGTAAATGTTACGCTGCGGCGCACTCGGTAAACAAGGCGAATATCGACAGTTTTTTATCGATGACGGCTAAGACGTTTTTAGATGAAGCGGGCAATAGCTGCGTTTTTACTCGGGCTTTATGGATATCGACAACCGACAAATGGGGCGCAAATGCCGAAGCAATGATTCGGCAACATCAGCCGCCGGTAACGCGGATCAGCTTATCGACCTTGAGGGAGAGCCCAGTAGATTGGGAAAAGCTCGTGGCGGGGTTTGTCGGTTCTCAAGCGCAATATGAGCCGTTTACCTTGCGAGCGCATCAGCTGGAAGCGTTGGAGGCGGCGCGGTCGCATTATTCGAGTAATGATCGCGGTCGTATGATTATGGCGTGCGGTACGGGTAAGACATTTACGTCGCTTCGGATAGCCGAGGATCTGTGTGAAGACGGGGATTTTGTCTTGTTTTTGGTTCCATCGATTGCGCTACTGGGGCAAAGCCTGGGGAGTTGGCTTGATCATAAAAATACGAGTATGCGCCCGCTTTGTGTTTGCTCGGACTCCAAAGTGAGTAGTAAAAAGCGGTCTAATGTCGACGATGATACTTTTACGAGTGTCGTTGATTTGGCAGAACCCGCCAATACGAATCCTGCGGATATTGCGAAGTGGTTTTTAGAATGTTTAGAAGCGCGGGATACGGCCAAGAATGAAGGCTCGGAGTTTAGGGCGAGCGGCTGCCTATTCGGCGAGGAGAATAGCGGTTCTCATGCGCTGAAGCGTCTTAACGTTGTATTTAGTACGTATCAATCGATAGATGCGGTGATCGAGGGGCAAGCTTTGGCGAGTGCGGAGTCGGGAGCGGATTTGTCGTTTGATTTGGTGATTTCGGATGAGGCGCATCGAACTACTGGTGTTCACGATGGGTCTGATGACATTTCGTCGTTTGTAAAGGTGCATTACAACACGCAAATTTTGGCGAAACGGCGTTTGTATATGACGGCGACGCCGCGGCTTTACGGGGAGGATGCCAAGGATCGGGCGCGCGGCGAGGATGTCGTTCTGTGTTCGATGGATGATGTGGCGTTGTATGGCGATGTTTTTTATAGCCTTAGTTTCGGAAAAGCGGTGCAGTTGGGGCTTTTAAGCGACTATCGGGTGCTGGTCTTTACGATTACTGATGATTTACCGGTGCAGATACGGCGGATTCTTGATGAGAAAGAGAGTTCGGATCGTTTGGAAGTTACCAGCGCGGCAAAGCTGGTTGCCTGCGTATCGGCGCTTAATAAGATTTCGCGTGATGATAGCGATGAGTTGGAGAAGGTTGATCCCGAGCCGATGCGTACAGCGGTTGCCTTTACGCATAGCATTGCAAACTCGAAGCGTATTGAGAGCGAGCTTAATATGATCGGCTGCTTGATGTCGGAAAATACGGCAGATATCGATACTGATGCTCTTGATGGTGCAGAAAGTGATGCAAACGAAGTGTTCTTGTGGGAAAATGAGATGCGTTCGATGTCGGTATATCCCAATTGTGCGCACGTGGACGGGAAGATGTCGGCGATGCAGCGCGATGAGAGCTTACACTGGCTCAAAAGCGTTCCACGTGACGGGGCAGAGTGTCGGATATTGAGCAATGTTCGCTGTTTGAGCGAGGGAGTCGATGTTCCCAGCTTAGATGCAGTGTTGTTTTTGAGCCCGAAGAATTCGCAGATCGATATCGTGCAATCGGTGGGGCGCGTGATGCGCAAAGCCGAGGCTAAGAAGTACGGCTACATTATTATTCCCGTTGTACTTAAAGCTGGAGCCAACGCGGAGGAAGCCCTTAATAACAGCGAAGATTATAAAACCGTTTGGTCCGTACTTCGCGCCCTTCGTGCGCACGATGAGCGGTTTGAAATCAAGGTTCAGCAGCTGGCGTTGAAACAGCAGAAAGTTGGAAAAACTGGGGCTGTTATCGGTGAGTCGGGTGCTGCGAGTGACCGTAGTGATGCAGATTTTGAGGATAGTAGAATTCTTGTTGATGGTATTCAGTTAGATCTGAATTTTATCCAGGAAACACAGGGTTTGATCTACGCCAAACTTGTGCAGCGCGTGGGTTCACGGCGTTATTGGGAAGACTGGGCGGGAGATGTGGGGACGATTGTACAAAATAATATCACGCAAATCGCTGCATTGGTCGAGGAAAATGCGGGAATTCGTAAAAGGTTTAGCGTATTCCACCAAGAATTGCGTGCGAATATCAACAACGCGCTTTCGAAAGAGGAAGTTGTGGAGATGTTGGCGCAGCACCTGATCACGGGGCCGATCTTTAACGCACTTTTTGATGACGGAAGCTTTGAAGATAATAACCCTATTTCGCGTTCGATGCGAAGGATCATCGATGAGATGCAAAAGGTTTCGGATTTTGCAGAGGGAACGCGAGCGATGCAGGGATTTTATACATCGGTTGCTGATCGCGTACGCGGGGTGCAAAGTTCCGAGGGACGGCAAAAGATTATTACCGAATTGTATGAAACGTTTTTTAAGTTGGCGTTTCCGCTGACGGTGGAAAAGCTCGGGATCGTGTACACACCGATTGAAATTGCGGATTTTATTCTGCATTCGACGGATTTTTTGTTGCAAAAGTATTTTGGGCGTCATTTGAGCGATGAGGGGGTTCACGTACTCGATCCGTTTACGGGGACGGGCACTTTTATGGCGCGCTTGTTGGAATGCGGATTGATTAACGATGAGGATCTATTGCGTAAATATCACGGGGAGCTGCACGCAAACGAAATATTATTGTTGGCGTATTATATTGCGGCGGTGAATATAGAAAATTCTTTGCGCTGGCAGATGAAAGCGCGCGGCATAGATGAGGGGGAGACCGTGGAAAATTCGACATTTTCGTTTGACGGCATCTGTTTGACGGATAGTTTTGAGTTGGGCGAAAGAAATAACGTTTTTACCGCGTTTTTTCCGGATAATTCGCAGCGCGTTGTTGAGCAGCAAAAGCAGCCGCTGATGGTGATTTTAGGGAATCCACCCTATTCAATCGGGCAAAAAAGCGCCAACGACAACGCGCAAAACGCGAGTTATAAACAATTAGAAGCGCGGATCGATGAAACTTACGCAAAAAAATCGACGGCTACAAATAAAAACTCCTTATACGATAGTTATGTGAAGGCTTTTCGTTGGGCGAGTGATCGCTTGGATGAGGAAAATGGGGGGATTGTGGCTTTTATTAGCAATGGGAGTTGGATCGATAATCTGGCTTTTGACGGTTTTAGGGCGTGCTTAGAAGAGGAATTCAGTGCGGTTTATTGTTATAATTTAAGAGGAAATGCTTATACAAGTGGTGTATTACGTAAAAAGGAGGCTGGTAATGTTTTTGACTCAGGCTCTCGTACGCCCATAGCGATTTGTTTATTGGTAAAAGATCCCAACTATGACGGCAAAGCACAAATATATTATCACGATATCGGCGATTATTTGAGTCGCGAAGATAAATTAGAACGCATCAAAACGGCACAAAGCGTTCAAGGTATTGATTGGGGTGAGGCACTACAACCCAATCAATATCACGATTGGATCAACCAGCGCGATGAAACTTTCGAGACGATGATTCCGCTCGAAAACGCCAAAAAATTCGGCGATGGCAAGGGAAGTTTTTTCGCAGCGCATAGTTGTGGAGTTAAAACAAATCGCGATGCTTGGGTTTATGATTTCAGTCAAGAATCTTTGAAGGAACGATTGTTAGGAATGATCGATTTTTATAATAATGAAGTCTCTCGTTATAGAGAGGCAAAAAAGGGTAAAATCACTATTAAAATCCAAGATTTTGTGGATTATGATTTAACAAAAATCAGTTGGACAACCAGTTTGATGAAGCGTTTAGAAAGAAAAGCTAAAACTGCTAAAGAAGCTGATGTTTTTGAAGATAATAGGGTTTATGAAAGTATTTATCGCCCTTTTGTACCTCAATATCTATATTTTACATCTAAATATAATGAAAGGGTATATCGCCAGCCTGCGTTTTTTCCAGAGGCGGATAGCGAGAATTTATTGATTTGTGTGACTGGTTTGGGGGCAAAAAAGGATTTTTCGGCATTTGTCGTTGATAAAGTTCCTGATTTAAATTTGATGGAAGCGGGAGCACAATGTTTCCCCTTGTATTGGTATGAAGAAAATTCGGGGGGGTTATTTGCAGAAAATTCGGTTTGCAGGCGGCGTGACGGGGTAAGTGACTGGATTGTGGCTGAGGCGGAGAAGCTTTATGGGGTGAAGGTGGGGAAGCGAGCTATCTTTGATTTTGTTTATGGGCAATTGTGGGATCTGGGGTATCAAAAGCGGTATAAGGTGGAGCTGAAGAAGAGTTTGCCGCGGATTGATTTGCCCGCAGATTATTCGGAATTTTCGCGTTTATCGGCACGCGGTGCGGCGTTAATCGATTTGCACACGATGCGGAAAGTCCCAGATTACCGCGAGTTCGGGATAAAGCTTGAAGGTGAGTTTGAGGGGGTTTCGTATCGGGTGGAGAAGATGGTTTTCGCAAAGAAGGGGAAGGCGCTTGATAAGTCGATCATTATTTATAACGGGTTTATTACCATCAGCGGTATCCCCGATGTGGCGCATGATTTTATTGTGAACGGGAAATCGGCGATTGAGTGGGTTTTGGATCGTTTTTCGGTTCGCACGGATAAAAAGACGGGTATTGTTAACGATCCCAATTTGTGGGCGATGGAGGGTGGGAATCCTCGCCGTATTTTGGAGCATTTGTTGGATGTCATTTCGGTGAGTTGTGGTCATGCGCGTGTAATCGAGAGTTGATTGCTGTTATTGGTTTAGTTGCGGTCTGGGGGGTAGCGCAAGATCACCCGCAAAATTCGGCTAGAGACGCATTTAATGCGCTGGTCACGCGATTAGCGTGAACGGCGCATTAAATACAGCGGCTCTTGCCGAATTTTGCGGGCAGCTTGCGCGTAGGGGGGCAATAGCCCCCCACAAAAAAAATACAAAAACTGGAAAGCTTTGCACGGGGAACTTTGCTTGGGAGAATGTCTACTTTTAAAAGAACGCTGTCTTTTTAATTTATGAAGGTCGGAATCCACAAGATCTTTATACGAACGCTTGAAATAATTTAATTTTTCGCGCACTATATTTGAGCAGCGAACTTTGCTGTGCGTCACTTTTATGGGAGTTAATATGACAAAAATGACCTTTTGCCTCTGTAAACACTGTGGAAACTTAGTCGGCCTAATCAACAATGCTGGCGTACCGCTGGTATGCTGTGGCGAAAACATGGAAGTCTTAGCCGAGAATACTGTTGATGCAAGCAACGAAAAACACATCCCTGTCGTCAAAAGAGTAGATGGGAAGATCCGCGTTGAAGTGGGCAGTATTTTGCACCCAATGATTCCAGAGCACTTGATCGAATGGGTTTATATACAGACTTCAAAGGGCGGGCATCGCAAGAATTTAGTCGCCGGCGAGCAGCCGATTGTTGAGTTCGCGCTTGTGGACGAAGAGTTGGTAGCGGCGTATGCTTATTGCAACTTGCACGGTTTGTGGAAGTCGACAGAGTAGCTGTTAGAGCGATTTGGAACCGTCATGTCAATGACGGTTTTTTTTTGCCCACTTTAAGGGAAGTTTTTGCGCAAAGGAGTAGCTGATGTCATTTTGTAGGGAACTTGAGCGGCGCAGTGGGCTGCGGCTTTGTACGAAGTGTCGTATGGGTGTGGGGATTGTGGAGGATTTGGAGTCCTACCTCTACGAGGCTTGGCCTGAAGGGCGCGTGATGGTGCTTTCGACGCGGGAGTGCGCGCCTTGGCTTCGCGACGATAGGGTAGCGGAGCTGCGCAATGTGGGCTTGGTACTAGAGCAGAAGATTTTCGAGGATGAACGCGATTACCAAAGCTTTGTGCAAGAATCTTTGGGCGATGGGAGTACGGTGGGATTGAGCGCGCTTTTTGCGCTAGGCGACATGGAGCTATTCGAGGCGTGTAAGGAAATGGCGTCATTACTTGATTTGCCTTGCGGTGTCTGCTTGGACAAAGTCCCCGATGAGCGCTTGTTTTTGTGCAAAGACGAGGGGTTGCGCTTAGAGTTGCTCATGGTGGAGTTGTCGGGGGCGGCGAGGATGTCGGGGGAAGAGTTGGCTAAGAGCCTTTATGCGGTGGAGGGTTTGGCGTATTTGAACTCCGTGGATTTAATCATACAGCGCTTGAGTTCGGGTGCGGGTTCTTCCCAGGCGCATCGCTGTTTGAGTGAGGTTTTAGGCGCTGTAGGTGGGGAGTCTGACGTCATTATTTCGGGGACCGAGGATGGCTTAATCGCGCTTAGCGAAGCCTACGCATGGCTTAGCGCAGCGCGCCGCCGCTACGATATTGCGAGCAGCATCGACTCCGTGCGCTTATATACAAGTGCTAGCCAGAGTTTATCGCCTCCAGCGGTCTTGGGCTTAATCGTATTTTTGAGCCGAAAACTCAGTGAACTTGTCCAAATCGAAGCCGTTCAAATCGATGTAGACCGCTTGGTACAACACCGACTCCCCAAAGAGATCCACCAACGCAGCGTCCACCAGCGCCTGCTCGGCGACGGGATTGCGCTCGGGAAGAATAGCCCCATCAGCTTAGAATACGAGGATCGCAGCGCTCTGCGGGCGCGTTTGGGAACACTGCACTCGTTTTGGGACGAGTTAACAACGCAGTTACACGACATCGCTGCTGCCCTACAAGCGCTTTGCACCGAAATAGAAGATTTGCGGTTAAACGAGGTCTTTGCGATGGATTTGGGGATCGAGCAAATTTGCTTACATGCCGCCGACTTTGCGCCTAAAGCAACGCTGTTGGTGCTATTGGCGAACCTGGGCTTATTGTCCGAGGATTAGCTTGAGAGCTTTGCGCGGGGGGAACCTTTTTTCTTTTTGCAAAAGAAAAAAGGTTCCCCCCGTACCCCCCTCCCCTTCAATCGCGACATGGATGTCAGCGATTGGTCGCGGCTGAGGCCGCGCGCGAAGCGGCCACAGCCTGGACGGCTGTGGCACTAAAAAGAAAGCACTCTTTTAAGCGCTTTTCGAATAAAACGTCATTTTACCTTCGCCTTGCCTTATTTTATTAGCATTTTAGCTTATATCTCTCTACAAAATGTCTCATTTTGTTTAAGGCTGTATCGAATTTGTAAAATTAAATTCGTTATTTCTAGCCGTGCAAAGGTCTCGTTCTTTGAAACTGGAACCCGCATCAAACTTGCTAAGACAAGTATTTTGTTCTTTGAAACTGGAACCCGCATCAAACTTGCTAAGAAAAGTATTTTTCGATTTTTTGACCGAGTTCAAACTAGCTAGGATAGCCATCCTTTCTTTCGTTAGTTTTTTTTGATTGTTTTCGCATTAAATCAACGTAGTCTTAGCGCTTGCTCTTTCTCACAACTGGAAAGTGGCGCGATATAATGTTATATATTTCGTTGTACAGGATACGTGTCTCTTAGGAACACTGGCTCTAAGTATTTGATGTAAAGGCATAAATGGTGAGTAAATGCATAACGATTATGAACAAAGTGAAATAAATAGCGGCCCCCATACCATTGAGACTCATGATGCTGTTGTTAGCTCCCACAACACAGAAGCTCATGCTGATGATACAACAACGGAGCAGGATCTTGTACATGACTATGTGCCCAAGCAAAGTAGCGGGGAGATGACCATTAAACTTGATGGTGCGCCTAAACACGCGCCAAAGCAAAGTAGCGGGGAGATGACCATTAAACTTGATGGTGCGCCTAAACACGCGCCAAAGCAAAATAGCGGGGAGATGACCATTCAACTTGATGGCGCACCTAAACACGCGCCAAAGCAAAATAGCGCGGAGATGACCATTAAACTTGATGGCGCGCCTAAACACGCGCCAAAGCAAAGTGGCGCGGAGATGACAATCCAGCTCCTAAATTCATCGGGCTGGGAAGATCGTGACTATCAGCTTCCCACCTTTGGCGATAACTTTGAGCACTACCGCATTTTGTCAATGCTGGGAAAAGGCGGCTTTGGTGCGGTATTTAAAGTTAAAAACCTCAATCTTGGCCGCGACGAAGCGCTCAAAATGATACTCCCTGAAGCCGAGAACGAGGTCGACTCTATACAAAAACGCTTTGAGCGCGAAGTCGATCTGGTTTCACGACTTGAACACCCCAACATTGTGCGGCTCTACCACTTTGGTAAACGCAGTGATGGCGCACTTTGGATGACAATGCAGCTGCTCGATGGCGAAACTCTGGAAAAGCGACTTGAGCAAGGGCGTATACCGTTCCTAACAGCGCGCAAAATCGCTCTGCAAATTCTCAAGGGACTACGCGAAGCACACAAGTGCGACATTGTTCACCGTGATCTTAAACCCGCCAACATTATCCTCAGCTCCAAAGAGGGATACGAAGACCTCGTAACAATACTCGACTTTGGCCTCTCAAAATGTATGAGCGCTGAAAGCGCATTCACCGCCCATGACATCACCATGAGCACCGACAAAGTCTACGGCTCTCCGCAATACATGGCACCTGAACAACTCCGAAACGAAGTGCTCAGCCCAAACGTCGACGTTTACGCTTTCGCGCTCATCTTTTACGAAATGCTTCTCGGAAAACCCGCCTTTGAAGGCACTAGCCTCTTTGATATCGCCTACAAGCAGTCCTACAATGAGCTGGAACTACCCAAGTCATGGAACAATACAGCCTTAGCAGCACTACTGCGAAAGGCAGCAGCCAAATTACCCCAAGAGCGCTACGCAACATCGGCTGAAATCTACGAGGACTTGCTCCTTATTACCAGTATTGATACCCCCGCGAGCGTTCTTGCAAACAGCGCAAAAATCAAGCAAAGCGCCACTAACGAGCCTGATTCCCTTGGCGCCGAGCTCGCCGAAAGTACCAGTTCCTCCAATAAAGACGCAAAAGCCTTGCTCAAAAAAGCAAATTCCGATCCCAAATTCCTATTCATTATAGTCGGCGTTGGTATTGTCATTCTCTATATTATTGTTTTCACCTTAGAGGCAATAGGTATCTTCCCCCTGATTAGGTTCTTTTAAAGTATTTTACGCAAGAGCCGATCCAAAAGAGACTCTCGTTCGTATAGTATATGAGCCGTGTAGATGTGGGCGCATGAGTGCCTAAAACCTTCACGGCAATAATTGCTTCCAAAGCGCACAACAAGTGATTGTGCTTAGATCATCGAAGCCACATCGAGCTGAGGGCTTAATATGAAATACTCGCTGCAAAAGCGCACAAACAACTACAAACGACAAGTCGCAACGACATCCCTGCAACAATACCTCGATAGCATCAAAAGCTATCAAGTGCTCACGCGCGAAGAGGAATACGCACTAACACGCGCAGCACAAAGCGGCGACGAGATCTCCAAAAAACGCCTCATCAACGCTAATCTTCGCTTGGTTGTTAAAATCGCCCGCGACTACCAAAGCCAAAACGCCCAACTTCTTGACCTCATTCAAGAAGGAAACGTTGGCTTGCTCTTTGCTGTCGAAAAATTCGACGTCAGTAAAAACATCCGACTCTCCACCTACGCCCAATTCTGGATCCGTGCCTACATCCTCAAGTTCCTGATGGATAACCACCGGCTCGTCAAAATCGGCGCCACGCAAAACCAGCGCAAACTCTTCTACAACTTACACAAAGAAGAGCAAAAATTCCGCCAAGCCGGCAAAACCCCCACCACCGCCGCACTCGCCCAGTCCCTTGGCGTACGCGAGAACGAAATTACCGAAATGCAACAACGCCTCGGCAACCACGAACTTTCGCTCTTTGCGCCCATCGGCGGCGAAGATAGCGATAACTGCGTTATTGATTCCATCGCCTCCCACGACGACAGCGCCGAAGAGCTTATTGACCAACAATTTGCCGCAAACCGCATCAAAGCTAGCCTCGAAGAATTTGAACAAAAACTCACAGGCCGCGACTCCCAAATCTGGCAACTTCGCATGAACAGTGAGTCTCCGCTAACCTTACAAGAGCTCGGCAACGTCTTTTCCATCAGCCGCGAACGCGCTCGCCAACTCGAAAGCCGCATCCTCAAAAGGCTCGAAAAGCACCTCGCCCCCGAGCGCGAATACATCGACGCCTACCAATTCGGAAAAGCCTGCGTGCTCAACTAAATCGTCGCAGCTATTGATTACGCGGCCAAAAAGTCTTAAGCATTAGGCCGCTCGTGCGACCAGCGAGCTTAAATTTCAAATTCTTTTTGGGGAAGGCGGGGGATTACTCCCCCGCGCGCAAGCTTCCCTCAAAATTCGCCAATTGCCGCTTTACGCCGTGCAAAGTCCTCGCTATACGCTCGGCCTTCGCACAGCGTGCGGCAATAGGCGACTTTTTTGGGTGATCTTGCGCTCCCCCTCAATTTATTCGCATAAACTAAAGTAGCACCATGCACAGCTTCGACGCCCTCCAATCAGAATTAATGTCCGCGTTAAGCGCGGCAACCCTTTCCTTAGGCGCGCCCCAAGAGCTCGCACAAAATCTTTCGCTCTCCCCTGTACCAGACACCTCCGAAGGAGACGTAGCTTTTGCATGCTTTTGCTTGCGCGGGAAACTGCAAAACTTAGAGCCAAAAGAGAAGAATAACCCCGTCGCCATCGCCGCGAAACTTGCACAAATGCTATCTGACTCTCCGTACTTAGACTGGGTAGAATCCGCTGGCCCCTACGTCAATATGCAGTACAGAACCGACTTATTGTCTAAAGCCGTTGTGGGCGAAATACTCGAGGCTAAAGACTGTTATGGCACGAAAGCGGCCAATAACGAACGCGTAGTTGTCGAGTTTTCTGGCCCCAACACTAACAAACCTCAGCACTTGGGTCACTTGCGCAATAACGTCATCGGCGAGTCCGTCTCACGCATACTCAGTGCTTGCGGCTACGATGTAAAACGCGTTAACATCATTAATGATCGCGGTATACACATCTGTAAATCGATTTTGAGCTACCAACGCTTCGCAAACGACGCAACCCCCGAGAGCACCCATACCAAGGGGGACCACTTTATCGGCGATTACTACGTACGCTTTGAGCAAGAGTTTCAAGCAGAATACGACGCATGGCTAGCCTCCGAAAGCGGTGCCAAAGCCTACGACGCGTGGCTAGAAGGACCAGACGCTCAACGCGCTAAGAAACAATATGATGCCTACTACCAAAAAGCCGAAAATAAGCGCAAAGGCAAAGCCCCCGCCGACTTGCGCGACAGCTTTAAAGCGAACTACAAAGACAAGTACTTCAACACAGAAAGCGAACTAGGACGACGCGCCACTGAACTACTCGTAAAGTGGGAAGAAGGCGACCCCGAAGTACGCCGATTATCCAAACAACTTAACGATTGGGTTATCAGTGGCTTTATGCAAACTTACGATGTACTCGGCCTAGGCTTTGATAAAATTTACTACGAAAGTGAAACCTACAAACTGGGCAAAGACATCGTACTGGACGGCTTGGAGCGAAAGATCTTTCACCAACTGCCCGATAATGCTGTCGCCTACGACCTTAGCCGCATGAAACTAGAAGGCGACAAAATCCTGCTTCGGGCTAACGGTACTACCGTATACATGACTCAAGACATCGGCACAGCATTAGCCAGATTTGACGAATTTTCGTATGATCACATGATTTATGTGGTTGCTGACGAACAAAACCATCATTTTAGGGTTTTATTTGGAATTTTAGAAGACCTACGCGAAGATCTTAAAGACCGCTTTGAGCACCTCTCCTACGGCATGGTGACGCTACCTACGGGTAGAATGAAGAGTCGTGAGGGCACCGTGGTTGATACCGACAACCTGATTGTAGAGATCAAAGAAATGGTCAAAGCACTGATGGACGAGAAATCGGATCGTGAATACTACGTTGACGCCGACGAAGCCGAGTTGGAGAGACGCGCCCAAGTCATCGCACTAGCCGCTATTCGCTATTATTTACTGGACGTTACTCCGAGCTCTTGGATGGAATTTAACCCCGAAAAATCCATCGATCTGCAAGGTCGCACGGGTGCATATTGCCTCATGAACTACGCAAGAACGCGCTCGATTTTACGAAAAGCTAAGTACGAAGCTGACGAAGGCTTTTCAAAAGATGTTTTGGCTTCCCTCAAGTCGCCGCAAGAGCGAAAAATCCTGCTGCAACTTGCGCAGTATAAAGCTGCACTGCAGTGGGCGTGCGACGCGCGGGACCCCTCAAAACTTGCGGAATACCTCTTTAACCTTTGTAAGGGCTTTGCCTTCATCTTTACCGATAGGGCGGGACACCCCATACTCACTTGCGAAGACGCCGAACTTCGCGAAGCTCGACTGCGACTTGTAGATGCCTGCGGTAGCGTTTTGCGAAACGGATTAACGCTTCTTGGTATAGAGTGTTTAGAAGTAATGTAAGAGCAACGCAAAAGGAAGTGTTTTTTCAATAAATGCCGAATAAAGCGCGTTAACTCAAGAGTTTTGCCGCACAAAACGCCGAAATCAAACACAAGGAGACAATGGTTTAGATGCGATATTCAGTAGTTTTTATGGGCAGCCCCGAGTACGCATTGCCAACGCTAGAGCGCCTCTGCGATGATGAGCGCATAGATCTGCGAGCCGTTGTTACTCAGGCCGATAAGGAGCAAGGGCGTGGGCGTCGCATGAAGGCTTGCGCCGTGAAGGCGGCGGCGCTAGAACGCGGTTTACAGGTCTATAGCCCCGTAAAACTCAATACAGCAGAAATGCGCGAAGCTCTTAGCGATCTGGCGCCAGATTTTTTTGTAACCATTGCGTATGGCAAAATTCTGCGTCCCAGTTTTTTGGCCATACCTAAAATTGCGCCGCTCAACCTGCATGCTTCGTTGTTGCCCAAATACCGCGGCGCCGCCCCCATCGCATGGAGCATCATCAACGGCGAGCACGAAACTGGGGTTTGCCTTATGCGCATGGACGCGGGAATGGACACGGGACCTGTGTATGCAAGGCGAAGCCTCCCCATCGCTGATAACGACACGGCACAAAGCATGCATGACAAACTCAGTGTGTTGTCGGCGCAGATTTTAGTCGATCATATCGCCGAAATCGCCGAGGGAAAACTCGAAGCAGAGCCACAACGCGGCGAGCCTAGCGTTGCGCCAATGCTCACAAAGCAAATGGGCGCCATCCATTTTTTGCAAGACGCAAGACAAATATCCTGTACCATACGAGGTCTTTCACCCTGGCCATCGGCTTTTGTGCGCTTTGGCGGCAAACGCCTTACACTATCTGAGGTTTACAGCGAAGACTATGTGCACAATGCTGCAGCCGGCAGCTTTTTAGGCTACGATAAAGAGCAGCGCGCTATCCGCATTGCATGCCAAAACGGCGTTTTGGGCGTGCGCGCCTTGAAACCCGAGGGCAAAGCGTGGATGGACGCTAACAGTTTTGTAAACGGCTATCGTCTGCAGGAATCTGCGGTTTTTGAGAAATACGATGAATAGTAAAGAGAAAGTAAAAAATTTACGCGACTATTTTGAAGCTGGCCATACGCTAAGCTACGAATGGCGCCGCTCGCAGCTCTTGGCCTTGCGCGAAATGATCGAAAAAGAAGAGGAAGCTATGGCAAGCGCCTTGATGGGTGACTTGCGAAAACCCTATAACGAGGCTTGGCTCTCAGAGATTGGTTTTGTGCGTATGGAACTCGACCACGCCCTTAAGCGCCTTAAATCATGGATGAAGCCGCGTAAAACAAGCTCGCCTTTGCCCGTTTTTTTAGCCAAATCCTATGTACAGCCCATTCCGCGAGGCGTGGTACTCGTTATAAGCCCGTGGAACTACCCCCTTTTGCTTACGCTTGGCCCCATATTATCGGCAGTCGCAGCGGGTAACACTTTTGTGCTTAAACCCTCCGAATTTGCACCGAATGTTAGCCAACTTTTAGTCGAAACTTTGCCAAAATACCTCGACCCGCGTTGCTTTGCCATCGTAGAGGGTGGACCCGAGGAAACCCAAGAACTGCTTAAAGAGCGCTTTGACTACATCTTTTTTACGGGTAGCACGGCAACGGCTAAACACATCGCGCGAGCAGCCGCAGAGCATCTCACGCCTTGTACTTTGGAACTCGGTGGTAAATCGCCCTGCGTCGTTTGGGACTGCGCCGATATGGAGGTGAGCGCTAGACGTATTGTGTGGGCTAAATTTACCAACGCTGGCCAAACTTGCATTGCGCCCGACTATGTGCTGGTCAAAAAAAGCGAACATCATGCGTTACTCGATGCTATACGCCGACAAATCGTAGCGCTTTACGGCGAGAACCCCGAAGAATCTGCGGACTATGCGCGCATCATTAATGAACGGCATTTCGATAGACTTCATGACATGCTTGGGGACGGCGATATCGTCATCGGTGGGCAAGCCGACGAGCACTGCCGTTACATCGCACCTACTGTGCTTGACAATATTGTGCCCGACTCCCGTTTGCGTACAGACGAGATTTTTGGCCCCATATTGCCTATATTCAGCGTTTCGAGTGAAGATGAGATTTTTGCTGAAATTGCGAAGAACCCAGAGCCATTAGCATCTTATTTGTATAGTAAAAACAAAGACTTACGAAAACGCATGGTGCAAACACTGAGTACTGGCGGCATGTGCATTAACGACTCCTTGATGCATCTTGCCAACATCAATTTGCCCTTTGGCGGTGTAGGCAACAGCGGTATGGGGCTTAGCCACGGAAAGTACAGCTTTGACGGTTTTAGTCACCTCAAGGCGGTACTGCACAACTCCACAAAAATGGATCTATCTTTGCGCTATCCCCCCTACCAAAAGGGATGGTTAAAGTGGATGAAGCGCATTATTTAGCTTTGCTCTTGCAGCTGACTTTCGTTGTTTTAATCAAGGGCAGGTTTGAAACCTGCCCCTACTAATTTTGCAATCATCAGAGTCTCCTTATAGCGTTTAAGAACAGCCAAATACGGGATAATTTTACGACTTAGGTATAAGTTCTTCATACTTTTCAGTGAGAAATGAAATTCCTTGACACGCGTGCTGACTTCGCGTAGTAAGTGGCTGCGCTCTTTATTGTGAGAGCGTTTTGTGGCTAGGTAGCTCAGTAGGTAGAGCAGAGGACTGAAAATCCTCGTGTCGGCGGTTCAATTCCGTCCCTAGCCATTTGTTTCGCCCTAGGGCTAGGTAGCTCAGTAGGTAGAGCAGAGGACTGAAAATCCTCGTGTCGGCGGTTCAATTCCGTCCCTAGCCACTTTTGCTTTTAGCAGCCGGCGTACTTGGAAAGCACGCGATGTATAGATCGATAGGACACCCCTTACCCTTCGGCGCAACGGTGAGCGATGAGGGAGTTAACTTTGCGTTTTACTCGCGTAATGCAACGGCTGCATACATAGACTTGTTTCGCAACGCCGAAGATGAGATGCCATATAGGACGCATGTCCTAGACTCAGATCTTCATAGAACTGGAGATATTTGGCATATTTTTGTCGAAGGCGTTCGGGCGGGTCAGTTATACGGCATTCGTCTAGACGGGCCGTATATGCCACGGCACGGACATCGATTTAACGTCAATAAATTGTTGGCCGACCCTTATTCTCGCGCATACGTCGGACGCTACAATGTATTTTCGGACGCGATTTATGGCTACGATCGCGATTCCTCCCTGCGAGAACGCTCATTTTCACCGTATTGGAGCGCGGGCGTTACCGCAAAGTCCATAGCCTTGAAACCGCTTTCGTTTGCATGGGGGGAAACCGCTAGACCTAAACATAGCTTGGAGGACTCGGTTATTTACGAGTGCCATGTGAAGGGAATGACGGCACATCCTTCGTCGTTATCAAAGTTGCCTGGAACATTTGCGGGGCTTTGCGATCGAATCCCGCATTTAAAGTCGCTTGGCATTACAGCCATCGAACTTTTGCCTGTTGCACAGTTTAACGAATGGGAACCGCCAAATTTGGTCGACCCTGTCACTGGTGAGCGCAACCGCAACTACTGGGGCTATGCGACTATCGGCTTTTTTGCCCCGCACCACAGTTACGTGTCAGATCCCGATCCTACACAGGGTCCGCGTGAATTTCGCGAAATGGTACAGCGTTTTCACGAAGCAAAAATCGAAGTCATTCTTGACGTCGTCTTTAATCATTCGGGAGAAGGAAACGAACACGGTCCTACCATCGCGTACCGCGGGCTAGATAACTCCGTTTATTACATGCTTGATAAGAACAAGCGATACGAGAACTATACGGGTTGCGGCAATACCATGAATTGTAACCATCCCGTTATGAAACAGCTTATCATTGATTGCCTACGATTTTGGCTAGTCGAGATGCGAGTAGACGGTTTTCGTTTTGACCTAGCTACTATTTTGGGGCGCTCCCACGAAGGGGAGTGGATTTCGGATCCTCAACTTGGTTTACTCAACGATATTGCAGCCGACCCGATCTTACGAGGCTGCAAGCTCATTGCCGAATCTTGGGACGCCGCTGGCATGTACAAAGTCGGGCGTTTCCCAGTGGACTGGGCAGAGTGGAATGGGCGCTTTCGCGATGATTTGCGCCGATTTTGGCGTTCCGATAACGACACGGTAAAGGACTTGGCTCTACGTATTGGTGGTAGCCGTGACTTATTTGGCACAAAACAAAATGCATCCCAAAGTGTAAACTTTGTAACGGCTCACGACGGTTTTACCCTGCGAGACCTTTGCTCCTACAATAAAAAGCACAACGAACGTAATGGAGAGCAAAATCGTGATGGCTCGGAGCAAAACTTTAGCGATAATATGGGCGTTGAGGGGCCAGGGGATGAAGCGCTAGAGCGCCGCCGAAAGCAGCGCGCAAAAAATTTGTTAACCACGCTTTTCATCTCACGGGGAACGCCGATGATCTTGGGCGGTGATGAGTATTGGCGAAGTCAAGGCGGCAACAACAACGCGTTCTGCCAAGATAACCCTGTAGGCTGGATAGACTGGACATACAACGAAAATGGCGAAGAAATGCTGCGTTTTATGCGACTGCTTATCAAGCTTCGCGCAAAACATCCAGCGCTAAAGCGTACTGAATTCGCCGATCCCTTTGTCGCTACGCAAACGGCTCTGAGAACACAAGCTGGTATTATTTGGCATGGCGTTTCGATGGGCAAACCCGATTGGAGCGCGCACTCCCACAGCCTAGCATGCGAACTATTGGCTGGCCCGCGAGAGCATCGTTTCTATATCGCCATGAATGCGTGGCGAGAGCCACTGTCTTTCGAGATTCCTCGCAGGACGTGGAAGAGCATCATTAACACCGCACTCGACTCTCCACAGGACTTCGTCGACATCGATGAAGCGCACAGCGAGAAAGGGCTAAGAATAACCGTGGAAGCCGATTCTGTTCGCGTTTTGATGAGCTAGAGAAATTCAAGACGCTACACAAAAAAAGGGTTCTAAGGGCGATAGCCTTAGCAGCGCCCCACAAAACGAAGCGGGGTTTTGGGCGGTAGCCCCCATATATCAGAGTTTCCTTAAGGGCGCAGGGGGGTAGCGCGGGATCGCCGAGGAAATAGCACCATGAGCGCATTTTGTGCGCTGGGTTGGCGAATAGCCGATACAGCGCACAAAATAAGGCGCGAATTGTGATATTTACGAGGAAGCCCGCGCGTAGGGGGCGCTCCCCCACAAAAAAAGAAAAGGCTTTTAAATGCCAAAAGCTACATAATATTGCTTGAGCAAAGGAATGTGCTATAAATATGCGTGGACGCGGGGGCAATGCTATTTTGTGAGGTGAACAGTGGATGCGAACCGTATTGCGATGATTAAGGCGACACTTAAGTATACGACGCAGGAGGCGTTTATTGAGGGAATTGCGCCGCTGATTAGTCGTGCTGGGCTGTTTATCCGTACGCGTTCGACGCGACCCATTGGAACCGAGGTGCATTTTGAGTTCCGACTCGCCGATGATTCGCAGGTGTATATCGGCGAGGGCGTCGTGCGCAAGGAGATTCCGTTTGTGGGGGGGCCGTCTTCGCAGATGTCGGGGATGCTACTCTCGCTTAATCGGATTAATCGGCCCTTTAAGGAAGTGGTCGATGCGGTCTTAAAGGCCAAGGAAATCCAGGAGCATAAGCAGCGCGGCGGTTTAACAGAGCGCGACTCGACACCGCCAGCGATGGAGGCTGCCGAGGCGACTGAAACGGCGCAATCCTCCTCCCAAGCGACTGATACTGCGGCTTCTGAAGCGACGCAGGATAAACCTAAGTTGCACATTGTAGAGGCGAAGGCTGGCGATTCTTTGGGTTTTGATCTCTTCGGTGAGACCGATATTGACGCGGGTCTAGATGATTTGTTCGCTGGTGTGGGGCTGGCTGCGCCAGAGCTATCGGCGACGCGCTCCAGCGGCGAGAATCTTGGCGTGGGGGCTGGCTTTGAGGTAAGCGGGGTTTATGAAGAACCGCGGGATCTTGAGGCAAACGCGAGCAAAGACTATTTGGCGGCACTTGTGAGTGCGAACGAGGAATTGCGCTCGGATATTGAGAGTGCGGTGATAAACGATGATGACGAACCCGCGGCGGCTGTGTTGGCAGCGCCGAATATTGACCCCAACAGTGACCAACTCCTAGGGGAGGACGAAACTAGCGAGTCGTTGCTCAGCGTGAAGCGTGTTTCGGAGGAAGTGAGGGGTGTTTCCTTGTTAGGGCTTAGCGATTCGGCGGAACTCGATATAGCTCAAGAACCAACGCTACTTGGAATGGTGGACCCCTCGCATGGTGGAGAGGATGACAGCTCTCAACAAATGCAAGAACTCCTGCAGCAGATGCAACGCGATGAGGATAAGCAAGAGCAAGATTCTGTGCAGCCGACACCCGAGCAAACTGAAACGCGCGAAAGCATCTCGGAACTATTGGGAAAAATCGAGGACAGCGTAAGCGCTGAGCCGAAAGAGCGTGAAGTAGAAGAGGCAGAGCCTGATGCCGCGTTGCTGGCAGGCGAGGGAACGCAGGCGAAAGACAGCGCTGAAAGTCGCGAGTCGCCCAAAATTCAACTTCAAGCCGCCTTGTCAACGAAGGATGCGCCAGAAACGCAGCGTCGCTCGTTTTTGGATGATATCAAATTAAACGATGCAGAGCTCCCAAAACGGCAGAATGTGCGCTCTTTGGGCAATATTCCCGTAGAAAATCCGACGCCTAAGAAGGGCGGTCTTTTTGACAAACTCTTTAAAAAATAGGCGTTTTGCGCTGTAGAGTTTTAAGGCGCACAGTCGTTTTTTGGGAAATTGCCAGTTTTTGAGCTTTGCGCGGGGGGAAGCTTTTTTCTTTTTGCAAAAGCAAAAAGCTTCCCCTCGCCCCCCCTCCCCAAAAAAAACACTCTTTTAAGCAATTTTCAAATAAAATGTCATTCTATCTTCTACCTGTCTTATATGATTAGCACTATTAACTTATGCTTCTCTACAAAATGTCTCATTTTGTTTTAAACTGTATAGAATTTATAAAATAAAATTCATTATTACTAGCCTTGCAAAGGCTTTAGTTTTTGAATTTTAGCCCCTTGTTAGTAAACAGGAGTTGCATGCCCGTACTCGGTATTGATTTAGGTACATCAAACACTTGCGCTGCCGTCGTAAAGGGCGGCGCGGTACAAATAATACTCGATGAGACAGGTCACTCCACCATGCCCTCGGTGATGTCCTTGAATCGCGAAGGGCGGTTTTTCGTGGGGCACTTGGCAAAAGCGCAGATGGCGACGCAACCCTACCTTTCGGTACACTCGTCCAAGCGTTTACTTGGGCAAAAATTCTCCTCCGACAACGTACAAAAAACCTTGCCATATATCAGCTACAGCGTCGTCGCGGATCCCGATGGCATGCCTCTTTGTGAAATCGGTGGGCAACGTATAAGCCCTGTGGAAGTAAGCGCCGCTGTACTTAAAAAAGTCAAAAGAATGTCCGAGTATGCCCTTGGCTGCGAGGTTAAGCAAGCCGTTATTTCGGTACCAGCGCACTTTGATAACGTCCAGCGAACCGCCACCAAAGAGGCTGCGGAACTCGCAGGTTTAGAGGTTCTGCGCCTCATCAATGAACCCACTGCCGCGGCGCTTGCTTACGGCTTTGGCTCAGAGAAAAATCAGCGCGTGGCGGTTTACGATTTTGGCGGTGGTACCTTCGACGTTTCGGTGCTCGAAATCAGCGAGGGGCTGTTCAACGTCATTGGCACTGGCGGCGACACTTTTCTTGGTGGCAACGACTTTAACCAAATACTAGCCGATTGGTTAATCAAGAACTTCAAATCAGAGCACGGCATCGATCTTTCGCTCGATCAGATGGCGATGCAGCGTATAGTCGATGCGGCGGAATACGCCAAAATTCAGCTATCTCAAAACGAACACACTGAAATCAAGCTGCCGCGAATATCGCCAAATATCAACGAGAATCTTGGAATTTCGGAAGTCGTTTACCGCTCGCATTTCGAGAACTTGTGCTTGCCGCTCGTGGAGCGCTCTTTAAGGATCTGCGAGCGCGTGTTGCGCGACGCGGGGCTACGGATCAAGGATCTGGATGAGCTCATTATGGTCGGCGGAATGACGCGTATGCCGCTCATTCGCGAAATGGTGCAAAAGTGGCTCTCAAAGCCGCTGAACACGAGCATGAACCCAGACGAGGTGGTCGGTATTGGCGCTGCGATACAGGCGATGAGCTTGGCTACGCCACAAAGCGATCTTCTGCTGCTCGATATCACACCGCTTACCCTTGGGATCGAGGCGGCAAACTCGGTCTTTGTACCGCTAATCCCCAAAAACACTAAAGTTCCTCACCGCGTGCATCGCCATTTTACCACAAACCGCGACAATCAATCGAGCGTCGTCATATCGGTTTACCAAGGCGAGGGTAAGCGCTGCGAGGAGAACACGTTTTTGGGAGCCTTTGAGTTGAGCGGCATCCGCCCAGCCCCACGTATGATCCCGAAAATCAAAGTGAGCTTCAAAATCGATGTCAACGGAATTTTGGAAGTTTCCGCCATCGATGAAGACAGCAAAGAATCACAGTCGATCGAAATCGTCGATATGGCAAAAAAAGCGTTGCACTCTTTAAATCAATAAGGCCTTTTTTTGCCACGAAATACACAAAAGGCTCGAAAGCTTTTTTACCACGAAATACACGAAAGGCGCGAAAGCTTTTTTTGCCACGAAATACACAAAAGGCTCGAAAGCTTTTTTACCACGAAATACACGAAAGGCTCGAAAGCTTTTTTTTGCCACGAAATACACGAAAGGCTCGAAAGCTTTTTTTTTGCCACGAAATACACGAAAGATTATTACATATCAAGCTGGACATCTAAGAATAAAAAACTTTTCGTGTGTTTTCGTGGCTTTCGTGGTTAAAAATTTAAAGACACAAAAGGCACGAAAGATTATTACATATCAAGCTGGACATCTAAGAATAAAAAACTTTTCGTGTGTTTTCGTGGCTTTCGTGGTTAAAAATTTAAAGACACGAAAGTGCCATCAATGAACGCGTTCGCGCGCAACTTACTCCGAGAATACTTGCGCTTCAAAGACTTCGAGCTGCGTATCACTTCGCCACGCGTTAGAAGAGAAGCCCGCTTTTTGCGCTAAAGCACCTAGGGTTTGCTCCAACGTCCAACCTTGCTCAGGCGCTACTTGCGGTAAAAAGACCGAGGTTCTGCCTTGCTTTTTTAGAATAATGCCGTGCTTCCCAATAACAATATCTTCGAAGCTAGTGACTTTTTGCGGACGCGTTAGCACTGATATCTCTAGAGATATATGCGCCAATTCCTCGGGCTGCACATCTTCAAAACGAGGGTCGCCCAACGCAGCATCCTGCGCCCTTCCCCAGATAGAACGCGCCAAATTGGCGTAGGGCAAGATATTGCCAATGCAACCACGTAGCTCGTCGTTTTGCTTAAGTGTAACAAAGACGCCGTATTCTTCCTTAAAGACAGGGCTTAAGTCTAATTCAGCTGCCTTTATGGCGTCGAGGTCAAAATCTGTGCTCTCACCCGCAGCCACCCCTGCGTTCAAGGCTATGCGCGCCAGTTTTAGTGCTTGAATGGTTTCATTTGGCTGCAATGGATTCTGGCTTATCATTTTATTATGCTCCGTTGAAGACTGAATATCAGCCTTAATAGAAGTTTTGGGAACCACGGCTAGTGCCATGTAGGAGACCGACATGTCGTCTTCGCCCGAGATCATGGCGGATGTGTTGTAGTCGAGCTTAACAACTACGCTCTTGCTGTCTTGAAAAACTGCGCTAAGCACCCACAGCGAGTTCGAACCGCATGCGCAGTGCGGCTCTTTTAAGATATGCTCTTCAAAAACATGAACATCTAACGCGCTTATCGCCTCAAAAGTGGCCATATCGTATTGGCGAATATTTTCGATGACTGGTGCTCCAAAAGGAACGTATCCAAATCCCTCGCCGTAGTGCAGAAAATCACTCGATATGACGAGTAAATCGTTGGGTTTTAGACTCTCTTTTAATGCCCTGCTAAATTTTAATAATTCATCTTTATCGAGCTGTCCCACAATGAGAGGAACAATGCTGAAGTCTTCCAATATCGTTTGTAGAAAGGGCAACTGGATTTCGATAGCGTGCTCTTGACGGTGCGCTTGCGAGCTCTCGCCTATCAAGTCGCGCTCCAACCAATCATTGATGAGCGCACTGTCTACAGGCACATCCCCAAGCGGTGTCGAGAACGCGTCGACACGATCCGTCACCACTCCACGAACTGGCATGCGATGGTTTGGAGACAATATAAAAACGCGGCGAATTTCGTTGGCTTTGGGAATATTGACGTAGGCACTGGCTGCAGTAGAGCCAGACCACTGATGCCCAGCATGCGGTATAACAAGAGCCAAGGGGTTCTGCTCAAAGCCAATGCGCTTGGGCTGCGCTTCTTCTAAATATTGAACAATAGATTTTCGCAAGGATTTGGGATTAGCAGTATACCAAGTGCCAGCCAAAGCTGCTTTTCGCAATCTCTGCATAGACTTTCCATCCTGTGTCGTGCTATCGCCTATAAAAACATCTCTTTTACAAGCGCTCAGCGTTAGCGTAGTCGTGCCAAGTAAGAACCAGCTCATGCACCCACAAGCAAATGCTCGCCTAACCCAGCTACAAGCTTGATGGTATTTTCTCATTTGCGACAAAAAATAGCAAGCTAGAAATTTTAGCATGTTTTTGAGGAAAGTTCTGATTTATTTTTGGGGCTCCGCCCCAAACCCCGCTAAGGGCTAGCGACCTTAGAACCCTTTGTTTGCATACTGCCTTGATTTTATTGGCTTTATTTTAAACGTTCGCCTGATTTTCCTTGCTTTAAGCAAGGGAAGGTTTGAAACCTGCCCCTACGGTTTTTGTGTTGATCAGAGCGTCCTTAAGTACTGTTTACGACGAAATAGTACAAAATTGCCCATCAACGTATTAATAATGGCGAAGCATGACTGACGGCATAATACTATCCATCAGCGGTATATACGCCCTATACATTCCATCATCGTCGGTGGCAGTCGTCGTTAGTACACCTATCTGCTCATCTTCGATAAGAAAGACGTCAATCTGCGCATTGGTAAGTGTAGTGCCATCGTGCTTAAAGCAGTGTCCAAATACGAGACTTGATTTTCCAAGAATAAGCGCCACCGTCCCATCAACGGCGCTGCCGCTGTTCATGCGAAAGAAGCCTGGGGGATAAGAAGAATTCGCTGGTGGCACTATCGAAACATCATACTCAGAATCATGCACGCGAAGCGAAAACTCGCCCTTTTCATCAGTGTATGCTTCTAGGCGGCCAAGCGCGTTTTTAAGCGGGCTCGCGATGACGCGCGCATTCGCCACTACGCTGTCATTATCGCGTCCATAAACTATGCCTTTGAGCTCTTTTTTGTAGCCAACTACAATTTCAAGTTCCTTAGGCAAGCCATTTTCAACGACTACTTGAGTAGAGGCATATTCATCTTGGTTCTCAAATGCTACGGTAAAATGGTAGTCGATAAGGTAGTCTTCCCCAAAGACTGGAAGATCGATCTTGGCGCGCCCGCTAGCGTCGCTCTGCTCCATGGCAGAGGCCGAAAACTTAATGAGATGCTCTTTATCTTTCGACACAGCATCAACAGTAATAACGGCATTCTTTACGCTTTTGCCATTGTCCGAAACAACGCGAATGGGGTAACTCATTTTAGAAAGCTTTGATAAGTTAAAGCTACGGCCTTCTATCTCCTCCCATTCTTCCGATGCTGGAGTTGAAACGAGCACCGTTTCCGTACTAAGTCGTTCTGTTACAACGAGGTGATCGCCAAGATAATATTTTGCATTCACGTCATAAACACGTTCCTCCCCCTTCTGTTGCGGCGGAAGCAAAATATCGTAACCTTCCTTTAACATCGACTTGTTCAAACGGTAAGTCGCAGAACTCGCCTGTGAGCCACGGTGAGAGGCTTTTAATTCTACTTTCATATCGCCTAGCACATCAAAATCGGCGAATACGTCGCCTCGCAAGCGAAGCATCTGCTCTTCTTTTTCGCGATCGCCAATCACGAGTTCAACAGATTTACGCGATTGATCGATATAAATATTATTAAATACAACCGTGGGCATTTGAAGCCTTAATGCACTATTATTCGGATAAACACTAATGGTATAAACACCTGGTAATACAGATTTGCGCGAATCTAAGTTCATATCCGCACTACCTAAGGCCACCGTTTGCGCAAAACTCACCGCTTCAATATTGCTGTTTTGCGACAAAACAGCGTAGCCTTCTATGGCTTTGTCCTTATAAAACACGCTAACACTTACGGGTACTGGCTCAGGTACATAAATGTCTTCTAGTGCTTCGCCTGCTACAAAAGAACTTCTTTTAATATAAGTGGACGCTGGGCTATCTGCCAAAGTGATGCGCAGCGCCAGTTCCACGGGCTTTACTGTGCCTTCGCCAGAACCGATGCTATCGACACAGCGGTTGGCCAAACAGCGCATCGAATCGCCACAATCGCCGTCGCTCATACAATCAAATGATGGTTGTTGAGGGTAATAACCCGCTTCACCACACGCCAAAAGCACTAGCGATAACAGCATGAAAATGTAATAAATATTATTTCTCATTTGCTCTCTACCAAATTCTTCCACCCCCACGCTTTATAGTAGCAGCAAATTACAAGAATAAAAGATGCCAAATCATGAAATTTATCGTTCTTTCAACTATTGCGTCACTCAACAACAGCATCCGCCAAAAATATGCAAGCCCGTGCCTAGCCATACTGCGCATGATAGCCCTAAAAAATGGCGGCATCCAAGCCCTGGGCATACGCTGATTGATTCGATATAGCTGTCTTTTTCTTTGGTGGGGGAAGTTTCCCCCTACGTGTCAACCCCGCGCTGTGCGCGGGTTTGCCACTACCCCCTCCGCGGGGACACCCCGCGACGCCCCGTCTAATTTTTGGCGTTAATAAAGAAAGGGGCAGCTTTCAAAGCTGCCCCCGCCAAAATCACAACACAAATTATCGGATATTGTTCAGAAAACAAAAAGTCCCCATCTCAGCACAACACCCCATAACGCCAAAATGCTTCACTTAAAAGTTCAATCGCACGTGGAACTTAAACTGCGAAATTCCAATGTAGTCGACCTTCTTGTTGCTTTCTATGGTATAACCATCCCAATCTCCAGACTCCTTCCCGCTGTAGTTGTGAATATACGCATAGTCAATGCCAACACCAATATTGCTCATCATTGGTAAAAAATACGTTGCACCGATGCTAACTTTTAGCGAACCACCATTCCATTTGGCCGTAACTTCGCTGTTTAAAAACTCAACGGTTTGTTGATAATGCGCAAAGCCCACGCCTAGCCCCAGCCAAAAGTCGAAATACGTGGGACGAACGAAAGCTTTTAGCATAAGATTGGCCTGCATCGTAAAGGATCTGTCCACGCCTTTGCCATCTAGGCCGCCCATATCAAGGTCAAAAAACGGCCCAATGGCAAACATGGGGTGCAACTCGAAGGTGTAGCCAGCGCTAAGTCCTCCCACAGCGCTTAAGCTCTCGCTCGTATTACACTTATCATCATCGTCTGTACAAAACTGCATACCAATGCCGAGCAGCAAATCGAAGCCTGTCTTACTCGTGTCGGCTTTCGCCTCTGGCGCATGGGCGAGGCCTAAGCCTGCAAAAACGAGTAGTGATGCTACAAAAAGGATAAATAATCGTTTTCCCATAAAATTCTCCTCAGTTTACTCCATTCTGATCTCAGCGTGTCAAAAAACAACGATCGCTAGATTCTCAAATGCTACCAAAACTATAGTAGCTCAATGCCATAACTCTGGCACTCTTCCAAAACACGTTTTGGCCAATGGCTCACTTGCACCTCGCCGATATGGGCCTTCTTTAATAATTGCATACAAAGCCGCGACTGCCCAATACCACCACCGATGGTTAAGGGCAGCTCCCCTTGAAGCAAAGACTTATGAAAGGGTAGATTCTCACGGCTCTTACCATTGACAAGATCTAACTGCCTACGCAGAGCGGGTGGATCTACACGTATGCCCATACTACTTAGTTCGAACGCACAATTCAAGACATCGTTCCATAGAATAATATCACCGTTTAAGGTCCAATCGTCATAGTCTGGGGCGCGCAAGTCGTGGGGCTCATTGTTACTCAGCTTCCCCCCAATCCCAATGATAAATACCGCGCCGTAAGTCTCGGCAATTGTCGCTTCGCGCTGCTTAGGCGTCTTATCGGGGTAACGATTGAGGAGATCCTGCGAAGTAATAAAAAATATATTATCGGGTAAGCTCGGTTTAATCACTGGAAAGCGGCTACGCACTAACCACTCTATCGACTTGATAGCCGCGTAAATGCGCTCAACCGTATCGAGGAGGTAGGCAAAATTGCGTTCATCCTCGAGCATCACCCGCTCCCAATCCCATTGATCGACGTAGATCGAGTGCAGGCTATCACAATATTCATCGCGACGTATCGCGTTCATATCCGTATACAAACCCTCCCCCGCTGTAAAGCCGTATCGCGCAAGCGCCATGCGCTTCCACTTCGCTAATGAATGAACTATTTCTAGTTCTTCACTACACGATGCGGCTGCAAAGCTTACAGGTCGCTCCACGCCGCTGAGTTCATCGTTTAAGCCGCTCGATGGCGTCACGAATAACGGCGCCGTGACACGACTCAAATTGAGCGCTTGAGCCAACTCTCGCTCAAAAGCATCTTTGACAAATTTTATGGCAACCTGCGTTTGGCGTAAATCAAGCAAAGGCTCGTAGTCGTAGGGAAGTTGGTAGTATTTCTCTGGCATTCAAAACTCCGGGTAAGCAACCGCAAACACGCGGTAACAACAGCTATACATAGTTTTTGGACGTTTTTACAATAATCACAGTTTGTAAAGCGCCGCAGAAAAAATATCGACAAGCGCAAATCCTCAATAGGCAAAGGAAGCTCTAATTTATTGGGGCGCTGCACCACGCCCAGCTAAGGGCTGTCGTCTTTAAACGCTATTTTCTGTATAGTGCCTTGATTTTATTGATTTTTCGAATACTCGGCTGTCCTTGCTGAGTCCTTCGCGCATATAAGCGCACTCCTAGAATCCACATGCAATCACGCGGTTGTTATGTTAGCATAGCCAGTGCTCAGCAAGAGCGCTTTGCCAAACTTGCGCAAGACGCCCATCGCGGTGAAACTTGTTGTGGCCATACCGAAAATTTAGAGGGGGGAGCCAAAGACCCCCGAAGAAAAGGCACAGCGAACGCATAAAATGCGGTGGTTTAGCGAATAGCTAAAACACCGCATTTTATAAAGCGCTCGCTGCTGTATTTTGTGAGGAGGCTTTGGCGAGGGGGGACACTTCCCCCGCCCACAAAAAAGGAAATTCTCTTTAACAGTCGGCGTACTATTAAAGCAACAACCGAACAAAATTTATATTTATAGATAATTTCACTCGTTTATGCCCATTTAGCAGACACTTTGATGATTAATTGGTACGAAATAGCGAATTTGCCAACGGTAGAACGTTTGGCCGAAATTTTACGAAAACAACTCAACGTGTGGGTGGGGATTTTGGGGCCGCGTGGTTTGGTGACGTATTTAGGCGAGCAGCAAGCGGTTGATAAGCCGTTGTGCGATGCGTTTTTGAGCCGTAGCGACTCGCGTTCGTGCGCGCTGAGTTACGCGGAGTGGTTCGAGGACTTGAGCAAGGAGGCAGCAGCTTTTGTGTTTTTGGAGTGTCACGCTGGTCTGCGCGGGCTCGCCGCACCCGTCATCGTCGGCAAAGAAGTCGTGGGCGCGATTTTTGCCTCTGGTTTCCTATCGCATAATGCGGGAATCGAGGAAGAAAGCTGCGTTTTTGAGCGAGGCAAAGAGCTCGGGCTCAACAGAACGCTGGTTTCTCATGGATTTCGTGAAACTGTACGTTTACAGCCCCGCGAAGCCCAAATCGCTGGAGAATTATTGGCACAAATCGCACAAAGCGCGGCACAGCATTTAGGCGAAAAACCTGCTCCCGAAATAGAAAAACCCGAAACAAAATACGATTACTCTCACATCATCGGTGGCAGTGCCCCCATAAAACAATTGTTCAAAACGCTCGATAAAGTCGTCCAAAGCGAGTCGTCGGTCTTAATTTTGGGTCCCCCGGGCGTGGGCAAGGAACTCGTCGCGCGCGCTATCCACTATAATGGCCCGCGAGCAAACGCGCCCTTTGTTATACAAAACTGCTCGGCACTCAACGATTCGCTACTCGATTCAGAGCTATTTGGCCACAAACGCGGCGCCTTCACTGGCGCCTACATCGATAAGCCCGGGCTATTTGAGGTCGCCGATAAGGGAAGCTTCTTTTTGGACGAAATAGGCGATATGTCGGCGGCTTTGCAGGTGAAGTTACTGCGTGTTTTGCAAGAGGGAACCTTCGTGCCCGTTGGCGATTCCGTGACAAGACGAGTGGATGTGCGGATTATCGCGGCTACCAACAAGAACCTCGATGAAATGGTCGAAAACGGCAGTTTCAGGCGCGACCTTTATTATAGGATAAATGTTATTACGCTGCGTGTGCCATCGCTAGCAGAGCGCCGCGACGACATTGTTGCGTTAATACAGCATTTTATTGAGAAAAAATGCCACGAAAACGGCTACAAGCCAAAGAAAATTTCAAAAGAAGCGATGCGTGCCCTTGTACAATACGATTGGCCTGGTAACGTTCGAGAGCTCGAAAACGAAGTTGAACGCATAGTGGTTTTGTCGCCCATCGATAGCGAAATTCCCCTTAGCGTTGTTAGTCCGCGTATAGCGAGACCTTATAGTATGCGAGAGAGCACCGCGATCGCTCAAGACATGGTTTCTGAGCAGCTACGAAATATGGACCACGAAGTCAACATGCCCGACACCCTCGAAAACATTGAAAAGACCATGATTTTCAATTCTTTAGAGCGCAACCATTGGAACAAAACCAAAACAGCAGTCGAGCTGGGCATTAGCCGACGTAACCTGATCCGGAAGGTGGAGCGATTTAAACTTGAGGAATTGCGAGAAGATGCAAGAAAACCGTAATATCAGTAGCGATATTCCACAGCGCCTTCATTTTATAGGTATCGCTGGCGCTGGGATGTCGAGCCTAGCGCGCTACATGTTAGAGGCGGGCTACGACGTACGCGGAAGCGACTGCCGCGATGGCGAAGCGCTTGCAGAGCTTCGAGAAGCAGGCGCCCGCGTCTACACAACGCAAGTGGCCGAGAACTTGGGAGACGCCGACTGTGTGATCTATTCCAGCGCCATCCCTGTGCAAAACCCCGAACGCGCCGAAGCACAAAGACGCGGAATCGCCATCAAACGCGGACACTTTCTAGCCAAAATTACTCAAGCCCACCCCTGCTCCATCGCCGTTTGCGGAACCCACGGTAAGGGCACCACCGCGGGCGCAATACTCGCCATATGCCAAAGCGCAAAGCTACGTACTTCCTACATCTTAGGCGCTCCTATCAAGGGCGAACCCAGAGCTGCACGCTACGTACAAAACGCCGAATACCTCATTGTCGAAGTTGACGAATCCGACAGAACCCACGAGTTGCATCGCCCCAGCTACCTACTCATCAACAACATCGAAGCCGATCATCTCAACGTTTATGGCAGCCTCCAAAAAATCGTGGATAGTTTCGCAGAACTCATAAAAAACTGTCTTGCGCACGGAACTCGAATATTATTTCAATATGACGGGGTTGGCGCCGCAGATCTGCTTAAACAAATCCCCAAATCCCCCCATCTCTACTTAGCCATTTGGTCTCATAAAGGATCCACTGAGCCTATCGACTGGGATTTCACTGCTAGCCACAAAGAGCTAAAACCCAGCGGGCTCATTGACTTTCGGCTACAAGCCCGCGACGCGCAAATCCCTATCCGACCCGCCCTTGGCGGCCTCTCCAATGCTTACAATCTTTTCGCCGCGGCGAGCTTAGCCAAGCTCCTCGGTATCGCCCCCCAACACATCACTAGCGCACTTGCCCACTACCCCGGCCTCATCGACCGCTGCCAACACAGCCGCAACGACGCACGGCAAATCTCCTTGGTCACCGACTACGCTAGCCACCCCACGTCCATCAAAAACGACATACTTTGGCAAAAACAGTACGAACAACGCGTCATCGCTGTATTTCAGCCCTACCGCTACAGTCTTTGCACCCACCACTGGCATGAACTCGCCCAAAGTCTCGCGCTCGCCGATCATATCGCACTCGCCCCGCTTGACCCCGCTGGTGAAGCCCACGTCGAGGGCATCAGCTCCGATGCGCTCGCCCTTAAAATTCAAGCGCTTGGTCGCGACGCTTATGCTTTTCCGAGCATGCGCGCACTCGAAGAGCACCTCGCGGCTATTCTCCAAGCTAATGACTGTTTGCTCATTTTTGGTGGTGGCCCCATCTTCGAGATGGGACACCGATTGCTTTCCTAAAACGGGCCAGTTACTTTTTTAAGCCAAAAACGCGTAGAAGCAGCCATACTATATTTTGCACGGCCAAAGCAGGCATTGCGCTGGAACTTGGCTATTGTGACGCTTACGCGGGAAGCACCGACCACTTGTTTTTCTTGGCGTTATAGCTATGAACGCGTAGCCCAATGGATTGGCCAACAACGTAGCGAACGCGCCCATCCTCGCTCTGTAGCACAGTTTTAGCCTCGTTGAGTATATAATTTTGTTTCTGCTCTTCGATGATGTCTTTAATGTAGACTTTAAGCTCAATCGGGGGGGAGTCTAGCCGGACGTAAAGCGCGCTTGACTTCATTCCCATAATCGTGCCCACGCGAACGGGGCGCTGCGCTTTTGGGATCTTGTAGTCGCGGCTAATCGCACGCGCGATCGCCGCGCTATCGATGGCCTTAGATATGCGACTTTGCTTGTCCTTGGCACGGTTTGCAGCTTCGATAACACGCGTCCTTAGCTTTGAATTTTCTTCGATGCTAAGCCCATACGGACTAATATGTAGCCCTTCTATCGCCTCTCTGTGCGTGAAAATACCCACGATCTCGCGCATAGGCGCCGAAAATCTGGCATAAGGATTTACACCCAGCGCAGAATGCAGGCCAGCAGCAGGCGAAAACACGCTACGGCGCTGCATCATCAGAATTTGTCGCTCAATGGCTTGGCGCAAACGATAGTAGCGCTCATGTTTAGTGGTGGAATTAGGCAGTGCATCGAGGTAATCGGACAAGCTTTGCTTCGTGCGTTCCCAGCGCCAAACGTCGCTAAGCTGGTGAACGTCGCAAAGCGCCGCAATGCTCTGCTCTAATTCAAGCAAACTCTCTTGACTCGGCGCTTCGTGGTTCCTGAAGATGGCGAGTATGTCGGGATCGCGAGATTGTTGTTGGAGGAGAAACTTTGCGCCTTCCATGTTGCAGAGCAGCGAAAGTTGCTCATTATATAATGATACTTCATCACGCTCATCAAAACCTAAAACGAAGCGATCACGGTCAACATCCAGAGAAACATCTAGGCTAACGCGGTTAAAGTGCACGACGTTACGCGTTCTTGCCTCTTTAACCCGCAAGAGCGCTACCTCTTTAAACGCTAGTAAACTGGGCGTAAAGCTCTGTTTTGCTAAACGATGATTCTGCGGAGATTTGTAGTATTGCGAGACTTCTTCGTTCGATAATTTAGCGACACTACGAATTTTAGAGCGAAGCAATTCTGTTTTTATGCATTTTCCCTCTTCATTGATCTGCATAATAAAGAGTAGCGCGCGCCTATCGACGCCTTCATTAAGCGAAATCAAACCCGTAGATAGCGCCCTTGGAAGCATTGGCGCGCTAAAACCTGCGAAATATATGCTTGCACCGCGTTGCAGTGCTTCTTCATACAGCGCGGAGCCATAACGAATAAAATGCGATGGATCCGCGATGGCATACCACACGACGTAAACACAATCGTTCTCGATTTTATAGTCACTATCCTTTGCCCGCTCCACATACAAAGCCTGATCCAAGTCCATCGTCCCTTCGCCGTCTATTGTCACAAAGGGGAGGTGGCTGTAATCGCTCAGTCTATCGAAGGACGTTGGCTGCGATAAAATCGCCGCAAGTTCGTCTTCAACTTTTTCGGGAAAAGAAAAATCTAACGCGTTCTTCTCGGCTATAGCGTACACTTCGTGTAAGACACTACCAGGTTTAGCAAGGCGTAAAACTTTAAATTTTTCGGCACTGAGTCGCTCAAGCAAAACGTAACTATCGTTAGGCGCGTCCTCGTAGTCCGACGCATTTTCGACATTAGACCAAGCGATATCTTGCTGCAAAGTGAGTAGGCGACGCTGCTCTTTTTTTCGTTTTAGCAGAGCGACGCGCTGCGATCGTAAATGAACATTCTTCATGCTAATAACTTAATGACTCTTTCTTGGCTTTACTCTTTCATCATTGTACAACGCTAGCTCCCCTAAGGAAACTCTGATTATTGGGGCTACCGCCCCAAACCCCGTCCAAAGGCTAGCGCCCTTGGAACCCGTTTTTGTGTGTAGGGCATTGATTTTATTGACTTTTATTTTGAAAACAAGCCTGACTTTCGTTGTTTTAAACAAGGGCAGCTTTGAAACCAGCCCCTACAATTGTGCAATTTTCACATTGTTCAGAGCAAGCTAAAGCTAGATTCTTAGACTAGGTATTTTTTGTACAACGTCACCGATTTGTCACTCAGGACGCTAGTTATAAGCATATCGCATGTAGGGCAGTTTGCAACCGCTGTACAAGCGCTTGCCTAAAGGAGGGGCGGCTAAGCGCTTTCTTTGGCGTATCTTTGGCTGTTCCATAGGCAAGGTCTAGGGCTTTGGCGAGTGCTTCGTATTCGGGAGCGCCAAAAAGCATTGAACCTTCGGTGTTTACGCGGTGTAAGGCCATGAACGAGCGCAAATTCTCAGGGCTATGTTCTTCATCAAGAACAATATTCTCTGTAAACGCGGGGCAGCGTGCCGATTTAAGTACAAGCTGCAAATAGTTTAGCGCTTCCTCGCACTCCGCTGCATCCTCGAGTAACAATCCATGCATACGCGGCGAAAAAAGCGCAACGACAGCGTAACCAAAACGTGATTGGTAGCGCAAAGATTGTATTAACTCTTTATTTATGCGCCACTTCCCAAACTTTTCATCCATCGAGATAATGCTATCAATGGCAACAAATACAACCCGAAGACCTTGCATTTCCATCCTCCCTGAAACGCGCTAACACCCATAAGCGCCGTTGATGCAAAGTTTATGAGAGCAGGGGCGTGGTGACAAATTTTGAAGGTAGAAGCAAGGCTTCGTATTTTTTCCATCATAACCTTATGTTTATAAGCGCGAACAGATTTTTTACCACGAAAGCTTTTTTACCACGAAAAACACGAAAACACACGAAAAGATTTTTTTGCCACGAAAAACACGAAAACACACGAAAAGTTTTTTATTCTTACAGAACCAGCTTGATTTGTTATGGTCTTTCGTGCCTTTCGTGTCTTTAAATTTTGAACCACGAAAAACACGAAAACACACGAAAAGTTTTTTATTCTTACAGAACCAGCTTGATTTGTTATGGTCTTTCGTGCCTTTCGTGTCTTTAAATTATGAACCACGAAAAACTCGAAAACACACGAGAAGATTTTTTATTCTTTCAGAACCAGCTTGATTTGTTATGGTCTTCCGTGCCTTTCGTGTCTTTAAATTATGAACCACGAATGCCACGAACAGCATTTTTACCACGAAAAACACGAAAGGCCGTGCAAAGGTCTCACGCTTTGCATGGGGGAGCATGGTGTTTTGCGTTAAAGCTGGGGGGGGGTAGCGCGGGATCGCTGAGCAAAAGGCGCAATGAGCGCATTTTGTGCAATGGTTCGACGAATAGTCGAAACGTTGCACAAAATGATGCGCGAATTGTCGAATTTTGCGAAGAAGCCCGCGCGTAGGGGGGCTTTAGCCCCCCACAAGGAAATCAAAAAAATACGCGGCTTAACCTTTGACGCCGCCGGCAGTAAGGCCACCGACCAAGTTTTTTTGCAAGGCAAAGAACAGCGCCATGATGGGGATGGATACGAGTATGGCACCCGCGGCGAAGTAGCCGTAGTCGGCGGACTGGGCGCCGACGAATTGTTTGAGGGCGACGGGCAGGGTGTAGGCGAGTTCTTTGTTCATGAGGGTTGCGGCGAGGATAAATTCGTTCCACGCGGTCATGAAGGAGAATAGGGCGGTGATGGCGATAGCGGGGCGCGCGAGGGGCAAGACGATGGTGGTAAAGATTTTGAGTCGCGAGGCGCCGTCGACAATGGCGGCTTCTTCGAGTTCTTTGGGTATGGTGTCGAAATAGCCCTTAAGGTTCCAGACGCAGAAAGGGAGCGCCGAAACGGAGTAGACGAGTACAAGGCCGACGATGGAGTTGAGCAGGCCGAGTTTGCCCAGTAGGATGTAGAGAGGGATGGCCATGACTACGCCTGGGAACATTTGCGTGACGAGGAAGCCTTGGAGGCCAACTTCGCGGCCAATGAATTTGAGGCGACTAAAGCCGTATGCGGCGGTGCAGGCTAAGACAACGCCGATAATGGTAGTTAATGCGGCGATGACAATAGAATTAAAAAGTTGGTGCGCGAAAAGTGAGTTTCCAGCGACATCCGTTCGGAAAAGGACGTACTCGAAGTTTTCTAGTGATGCTTTGCTAGGGTCGATAAAGGGGTTGGGATCGAGCCCTGCCTCGCGGTTTGGGGTGAGCGCCATTTTGACGACCCAGAGTACGGGGTAAATGACGATGAAGGCGGCAATGCTGAGCGCCAAGTGTGTTAAGCCACCTTTGAGCATGGCGCGCCCACGACTGATGCTCACTGGGCGGTCTACCCATTGTTTTTTGCTGGCTTTACTCATTGTTTGTCCTCCAAAACGAGTTGCGTCAACTTAGAGTATACGACTAGGATAAAGAATACGACCATGGCGTAGGCGGCAGCGTAACCGTATTGGAACTGGCGCTCAAAGGCCCACTTATACGCCTCGGAAACCAATATTTCGGTTGAGCCATCGGGGTTTCCCATGCTCACTAAGTAAATGATGTTAAAGGCGTTGAAGGTCCAAACCGAGCCCAAAATAACCGCGGGCATAAGCGCTGGTTTGAGCAGCGGGAAGGTGACGTTTCGGAAGCGCTGTATGGCGTTTGCACCGTCGACGGAGGCGGCATCTTCGAGATCTCGGGGGATCGCTTGTAGCGCGCCCAACGTTACCACCATCATGAAGGGGAAGCCCAGCCAAGTGTTGGTAATAAGGTTGGCAGAAAACGAGGTTAAAAACTCGTTAAACCACTCGACGCGGTTTAGGCCAAGCGAAACTAAAATTCCGTTGATAGCGCCAAACGACGTATCAAACATGCCGCGCCAAATAAGCGCCGTAATATAGTTCGGCATTGCCCACGGAATGATGAATAATACACGGTACATCCCTTTGAGTTTCAGCCAAGGATCGCGTAGTAGCAGTGCCAATATAATACCGAAGCAAACGTGCAATGAAACGTTCACCACCGTCCACAAAACGGTAACCACAAGCGTGAAGTAAAACGAGAGCGAATCTGTAAATGATGCCTGTTGCGTCGAAAATAGCCGCACGAAGTTTTGGGCACCCACGAAAATAAACTCGCCGTTTTGGTAGCTAAAAAAGGATAGCGCAGCACCCACGGTAAAGGGCGTAATAACCAAAACGATCATGCCGATGATGGCTGGTGCCACGAAAGCAGCCGCCACTTTGTTATCCGTGTATTCGATGTTTTTGGCCTTGTGGCGCTTATACGCTTTGATGCTGAGGATCATGATGATGAGCAAAATTCCGCAAACGACGGCCAGGAAGGGACCAGGGTTTGCCGCCTCCATCGCTGGCGCTTTGAGTTGCAAGAAACGATTTTGCGCTTCCATCAACGCCTTCATCGGTTCGACCTGGCGGTTCACTCCTTGAATAGACGCGATGCGCCAAATAATGGGAATGAGCGCCACAAACGATAGGATAGAACCCGCAACGTATAATTGTTGACTTCGCTTGGTGTTTAGACTCGGGTTTGTCGCCTTAGACAAAAGAAGTAGAGCGGCTACAAAGACCGAAATGAGCAAAAACAACCAATATGGCGTTTCGCCCGAGGGTCCGCCGAACAAAGATTTTTGCAGCGCCTGGCGCATGCTAGCCCACAACGAACCCATCTCAGGGCGAGAACTTGTGGGGTAGGCATGCTCAAGCTGTGCCAAAAACGTCGGTGCCACGCTTTTCATGAAAGCGGCCTTTTCGTCGTTATCGCCTTTGAGTTGCTCGTAGGCGTCGAGGTAGGCAACCATCTGCTTGCCGTCGATTAGTCGGCGATACGCAGAATCTTTCGCGATAAATTGCATGAGCTCGACAGATTTTTGAATTTGCTCCGTCGATTTTTTGTCTTTGGCGTATTTTGATAAAAATATTCCCTCAGCCGTTACAAAGGGTGCAGCAAAGTTTCCAGACTCGTTGATGAGCGGCATCGTCGCTACACCGTAGTTGAGATCTTCTCGCAGTTCCGCCATAAACCACGGACCACTAATAACCATCGCAGCCGTGCCATCATTAAAGAGCTTACCTATTCGCGCACCATCCACGCCAGCGGGCATGTACGCGTTGAGTTTAGCCGCGAACTCAAAGCTCGCCGCGTTGTTTTCGGTGGCAATCTCGACATTGCCCGCCTCATTAAATAAGGTGCCACCAAAACCGTTTAACCACGCCGCGTGAAAGAAGAGATTCGTGTTCTCATACACAAAGCCGTAGCGCTGCGACACCGTATCGGTGAGCTTTTGCATGATCGCGTAAAGCTCGTTCGTATCGCTTGGTGGCGTAGAAACAAGATCTTTATTGTAAAATAGTACAGGGCTCTTATAGGCCAAAGGCATGGCATAAATGCGCTCTTCATCGAGTTTTTGCCCTCGTTGTTCGCGCTCAGCCGTCGTCAACTCTCGCTGATAGAGCAGCGCATCTACCGTTAGGGGGTGGAAGAGTTTGCGTTCATCGGCGCCAAAATACGCGTCGACATCGGCAATGATTTGGTTGTTGGCCCAGGAGCCAATATTGTCATGGGCGGCAATAAACACGTCGGGCCCGCTTCCCCGCGGAATCGCCGTAAAGAGCTTATTGGCATAGGACTCATCAGCGACTGGTAAAACGTCGATTTTCCATGTGGGGTGCAGTTTTCGGAACTCTTCAACAGCGCCATCAAGCGCAAGCTGTTCGTCGCCGCGGTAGGCGTGCCAAAGTGTCACATCGGCCGCCCCCTTCGCACTCACGCGCTGCAAATCCTCGCCCTGTTCCTCGCCTGGCTCTGGCGTAGCTGCGTCGCAGCCAAAAAATCCAAAACAAAGGCTAAACAGCCATATCAAAAATATCGAAGTACCCACGCGAAACGATGGGGCAAATTCAAATAATGCGTATCGTTTACTCGTCATTATCACTCCTTGGTGTAAAAGTTACATGAGCATCCAACGAATAAGACGCTTTACGCATCCTCTGGCTCAGCCACGTCTCCATGAGCAATCGCGACGTGGGTTTCGGTGTTAAACAAGTGAACCGCCGAAGTCGGGACGTGCAGACCAATCTCCTCATCGACCTTAAACGCTGCGGCCGACTGCGCCTCCAGCACCGCCAAAAACGGCGCATCCCCTAGCCTAAAGTGCACATGGCTCTCCCAACCTAGAGTTTCAACAACATCGACCTTGACATACAAATTTACAGGGTGCGTTTCGTTGCCCAACACCACATCTTGCGGGCGAATGCCCAAAATAACATCTTGATCATCCTCGACCTTGCTCGCTACAGATTCCCCGAGTTCAATAGAAGACTTCGCATTGATACGAACAAAGGCGCGTTGCTCTTTAACAAAAACCGTCGCTGGCACAAAATTCATCGCCGGGCTTCCAATGAAACCCGCAACGAACTTATTATTTGGCGTTAAAAATAGCTCAAGCGGCGTTCCCACCTGCTGCAAATGCCCCCCCTCCAAAACCGCGATACGATCCGCCAGCGTCATCGCCTCGATTTGATCATGCGTTACGTAAATAATTGTCGTTTTAAGCTTGCGATGCAAGCGCCTAATTTCAACGCGCATTTGCGTTCGCAGCGCCGCATCAAGATTGCTCAAGGGCTCATCAAAAAGAAACGCTTTTGGCCGGCGCACAATCGCCCGTCCCATCGCCACTCGCTGTCGCTGCCCCCCCGAAAGCATCTTGGGCAACTTGTCCAAATGCTCCACCAAGCCCAGCATCTGCGCGGCATCATTCACAAGCGCCTCAATCTTTTCCTTCGGTTCGCGCCGCACCTCCAAGCCAAAACTCATATTGCGCCGAATTGTCATATGCGGATACAGCGCATAGCTCTGAAACACCATCGCAATATCGCGATCCTTAGGCGCAACCTGATTGACCACGCGCTCCCCAATCCGCAGCTCCCCATCCGTAATCGACTCCAGCCCCGCAATCGTACGCAGCAGCGTCGACTTGCCACAACCACTCGGCCCTACCAGCACCAAAAACTCCCCATCACGAATCTCTAAATCAATCCCCCGCAGCGTAGGTTCCTGATTCCCATAGCGCTTCACGATCTTTTTAAGCGAAAGTCCAGCCATCTTGACCTCATTATATTGTATAGCAGAACGCCTCCACGGCATCCGAAAAACACCACGATTGTATGAAATCCTTAGCCCTTGTACAAGGTTTTGCTACAATAGAAATTAGCGGTGGCATCATTTTCATTTTTTTGTGGGGGCGCAGCCCCCTACGCGCGGGCTTCTTCGCAAAATTCGACAACAAGCGCAATACAAAATGCGATGTATTTGCTAATCGCGCATCCATCGCATTTTGTGCGCTTGTAGCGTCTTTTGCTCAGCGATCCCGCGCTACCCCCAAAGCTGGAAGCCATAAGTGCAAAACACGTCGCTAAATGCGCCATCCCAATCGACAATTTGGCTAAGGCGTTACTACTGGACTACAACGCAATCAATAGGCGATCATTAATCGACGGTTTTGTGTGCTAGCTTTAGGAGTGAATATGCAGCGATACTATTTCATTTTGTGCTTATCCCTTTTGTGTTCTCTATGGTTTTTTGCCTGCCAACCCAAGGCAGAACAGCCTGCAACCGGCAATAATTCCATTGATTCTGCACAGGGAGCAGCCAAAGACGAAGTAAAAGAAGAAGTAGAGGAAAAAGACAAAGACGACGTAGCTCAGCAGGCTGTTGAGGAGCCTTCGGCTGAAGCTCATTTGCTTGATGGCTCTATCGATGAGTGGGTTGATGCCAATAATCGCTTTGCTTGGCAAGCGCTTAAGACTTTTCCCGCAGGGAAAAATGTCGTCTTCTCGCCCTATTCCTTTGAGCGTGCCATGGGCATGACGATTACGGGAGCTCGGGGAGAGACACGCGCAGAACTGCTTAACAACCATGGGTTTTGAGCGGGATAGCGCCAACAGGGATGCGCTTAGTCTCCAGATTGAAAAAAGTATCTTTGATGCACCCGCTAAGGGGGTTCTGCTGCGCATTGCCAATAAGATTTATCCCGCCAAACGCTACTCCTTTTTGCCTGAATTCATGGAGGGACTCAAAGCAAACTACCGCATCGCCATTGAACCCCTTGATTTCGAAGCTGCCCCAGAGCCTAGTCGCCAAAAGATCAATCGTTGGGTGGCCGAAAAGACGAGTAACAAAATCCAAGGTCTCTTGCCTAGCGGAAGTATTGATGAATACACACGCATGGTTTTGGTCAACGCGATCTACCTCAAAGCACCGTGGGAGATACCGTTTAAGAAGTCAGAGACCCGCAACGAGAGCTTCAAAGGTCTGCGCAACAAAAAAAAGGTTCCGACCATGCACAGGCTCGACAACATGGAAGTCTTTATTGGGAGGAACTACAAGGCACTTACCCTTTACTACAAGAATTCTCCACTGTCCATGTTGCTTGTTCTACCGAATGAGGGCTATGCACTCGCAAACCTCGAAGATGAGCTAAAGGCTGAAGACTTCCGCATGATGCTCAATAGGAAGCAAATGCGCTTCGTGAAACTGGCTTTGCCAAAGTTTCGCCAAGAATTGAAGGTTGATGGCAAAGGAATGCTTGAGACACTTGGCGCACTATTGGCATTCTCGGATGCTGCCGCCGATTTTTAGCGGCATGACTGGAAAAAAAGAGCTCTACATCAGTAACATCTTTCATAAAGCCTTTGTCGAAATTGATGAAGCTGGCGCCGAAGCGGCGGCGGCCACCGCCGTTGTGCTCAATAAACCGCGAACCGCTAAGAGCGATATTGAAAAAGCTCGCGAAATCATCAAATTTATTGTCGATAGACCCTTCCTCTTTGCCATTGTCGACACCAAATCCAAGGCGCTGATATTTTTAGGACGGATCACGGATCTGTAGTGCTAGCAGCAAGGTTCTTCCTCAGCACGGCGCCAAAAGAGCGCTGTGCTTGGGCAACGATAAAGTTCGCTCATCGGCATCATCGAATAAAATAATCAGTTCAGCATGCTGAGTGGGGCGCTAGCCCCCATAAATCAAAGCAATCTTAGCGCCCAAACCCGAGGTAGTACCAACCGCTCTCTTCGACGGTGTCGCGATCCAAAAAATTTCTCGCATCGACCATAATGGGCTGCTTCGTACGCTTAGCTAAGTCGGCAAAATCGAGTCTGCGGTATTCGTTCCAGTCGGTGGCGAGTATGCTGCAAACGGAGTCAGTGCAGAGCTCTTGAACGCTATCGCAAAAGTGTAAGCCCGTATCGCCGTATACGGCGCGCGCATTGCTCACACCAACGGGATCGTGCATAAAAACGTCTGCACCCAAATCGCGTAATTGCATGGCCAAATCTACAGCAGGGCTGTTTCGTACATCATCGGTTAGAGGCTTAAAACTGATACCCAAAACGGCAATTTTCTTACCCGCTAAGGTCTTTAATTCAGCCTGCACCTTGCGCACCACACGCGTGAGTTGTTCTTCATTTACTCGCCGTGCTCCTTCGATCAATGGGAGCTCAATACCGTAATCCTCCGCCATACTCATGAGGGCAAGCGTGTCTTTGGGGAAGCAAGAACCACCCCAGCCTAAACCAGCTTTAAGGAAGTAGGGAGCAATGCGTCGATCTAGGCCCATACCCTTACTTACATCGTTCACATCAGCGCCTAGCGCCTCACAAAGAACGGAAATTTCATTGATAAAACTAATCTTTAGCGCTAAAAACGCGTTTGAGGCGTATTTTATCATTTCAGCTGACACGCGATCGCTGCGAATTATTTGGCTATTGGGCAGTTCTTTGAGAGCTTCCAAAAACGACGGATGCGCGAAATCTCGTGAAATAATCCGTTTGTAGAGTTTTTCCAAAATATTGAAGGCATAATCATCATCGGTGCCGATTAAGATGCGATCGGGGTAAAAGGTATCCGACAATGCTCTGCCTTCGCGCAAAAACTCGGGGCTAGAGGCAAAGTGCAGCAGGGCATCGTCATATCCACGTTCCACAACGGCTTTTCGTATCAGCGACTCGACATGCTCATTGACGCCGATGGGGACGGTGGATTTTAGCACAATGCACTGATCTTTACTGGGTTTGAGCTTTTGACCTAGTTCTCGGGCAGCGTCGTATACGTAGTCAATATTAGCACTTCCATCCTCGCGCGATGGCGTGCCAACCGCGATAAAGATGACGTCGGCATTATCAAGGCCAACGGCGAGTTCTTGGCTAAATTTGAGTTTGAGGTCGAGAGCCAAAAGTTCCTCTAAGCCCTCTTCGCTAATGGGTGGTCGGCGATTTTGTAACATGGCGACTTTCTTCGCATCGTTATCAATACCAAGAACGTCATGTCCTAAGTAAGCTAGGGCTGCTGCAGTATTGAGACCCACATATCCAACACCGATGACTATAACTTGCATTTTCAATCCCTTCCTTTGGTTAAGCAAAAATCAATATTTTTAACAAACAAAGCATGCAAAAACGCCCAACACGTTGCTTAGCGTAAAAGGCTGCAATCAAGGTGTTGGGCTTTGCGTGAAATTAGTTTTTAGTGCAGACAACGTCGTCGATCTGTACGTGATCTTTACTCGCATCAGTTTGGCTAACGTACAGGATAAGTCTAAATTCTCGAACATTGCCAGGCGCATTAAATTCTACACGTTGCCACTTATCGGTATCAATTTGGTAAAAGTCCGTGTACGGAGATTCGCCACCTGAAGAATAGCTGCGGTGACGTAACGTCCCTTTACCTCGAACCCAATAAGAGCATGTATACGCACCTGGTGGAATATCAAATTCATCGGAAGCTAAGCGATCTGCTACAAACTCTGTGAAAATGATTTGCATGGCATAATTCCCAGAGTGCACGGACGTCGTGTACTGCTTAATATTTTTGGGATCAATTTCCGAGTTGTATTTATTGTCCCATAGATGATCAAATAAACCATACCAAAAATCGGGAAGGTAATTATCGCCGTGATACGGTATATAATAGTCATCCCATTTTTCGAAACCACCGTTGGGGAAGATGTTACAATCGTGTGTAGAGTCCTGACAAGTGTGCGTCGTAACATCGCATGCAGGTTTATCTTTGAGGCAATCCTTTGATGTAATACAGCGATTTTCATCGAGTACACACAAGCCAGATGCGCGTTGACACGTTTTCCACTCGTCGCACGTTACCCCTTCACAAGGATCGCCAGCAACACAAATTTTGGTTTTGACATCACATTTTGGCTTATCACTATTTTCATCACAATCCACTGTACTTTTGCAGCGCCCCTCGGCGAGTACACAATAATGGTTGGCGTCACAAGTCTGCCACTCGCTGCAGTCATCTGCCGTATTACAGCGACTTATTTTTGGTCGACAGCTACCATCATATTCTCGGCATTCTTCCCATTCTTTGCAAGTTACGTTGTCACAATTTCCAGCGGCACGAACACAAGAAATGGCATCAACGTTAACATTCATTCCGCTCGTGTTCTTTACGGTAATGAGAATCGTTACCTTTTGAATGGTCGCATCGACAGTAAAATTAAAGAAGACCTCTTTATAAGGGCCACTTCCATTTAATACTGTCTCTGAGTTATATTTGTATTTTCCCTTCGAAGGATTATCGGTATCAGATAGGCGTGCACCCAATAAAACCGTGCCTTCGCCTTTAAGCCAAGCAGAGCAATAATACTTCCCTACATCAAGCGTCAATGGGATAGACTCTAGTCTTGCGTTATTTTTGAGCGGATTATTAATGTTAACGGCAGCCAATTTTGATTTTGGATTACTTGTATTTTTACTAACAACGACCTCTATTCCAAAACTATGCCATGAAGTAGGCGAACTAAGCTCCCACTCTTCAAAATCCCAGTTAGGTACAACATTGCCCACGGGTTCTTCAAATTCAACGTGTTCATCTATGACTACGCACACGCCGCTTTCGCAGACCTGATCATCGGGGCAAGTTACACCGAGACAAGGGAAGATGGCTTTGTCGTAGCAGTTGCCCAACTGGCACACAAAACCAGGGTCACACAATACGTCATCGCAAGGATCAATCTTTACGCACTCGCCCGCACTACAATGAAATCCTGTCGTACAAGTGACATTCTCACAAAGTTTGTCATTATCTAAAACGCACTCACCGTTTTTACAAATGTGATTGTCAATACAAACAATGCCTGTACAGCTATCGACGCACGTACCCCCTACACATCTTTGGCCTTTTTCGCAACTAACGTCTTTGCAAGGATTTTCAGTATTATCGACGCACTCTCCTTTTTCGCAGTGCTGGTTAGGATCGCAACTGACGTCTTTACAAAGATCTACTTCATTGGGAACGCACTCTCCATTTTCGCAGTGCTGATTAGGATTGCAACTGACGTCTTTGCAGGGATCTACTTCATTGGGAACGCACTCTCCTTTTTCGCAGTGCTGGTTAGGATCGCAACTGACGTCTTTGCAGAGATCTACTTCATTGGGAACGCACTCTCCTTTTTCGCAGATTTCATCAGCTCCACACTCAACGTCGTCGCAGCTTTTGTTATCACCTTGATCATTACAACTAATCGTTGAAAATGCGCCAATAAGCATGATTGATAAATAAAACGCAATTTTTTTCATGTCTTTCCTTATTTTATGCGTGTTCGAGCAGTAAAGGCATAGGCTTTTACCACGTGCAATATATTAGCCGAGTATTTAAGCTTTATCCAATAATTTTGTGTGAGCAAACAGCATGTGACGCGAAAGATTTTTGACTCTTAACATAACTAGAGAGCTTTGCACGGGGGGAAACCCTTTTCTTTGTGCCAAAGAAAAGATGTTTCCCCCCTTCCCCAAAGAAAACACTCTTTTAAGCGCTTTTCGAATAAAATGTCATTGTATCGTCATCCTGCCTTATTTTATTAGCATTTTCAGCGTATATTTCTCTACAAAATGTCTCATTTTGTTTAAAACTGTATCGGATTTGTAAAATTAAATTCACAATTTCTAGCCGTGCAAAGGTCTCATCGCATAAAAAAAAGAAAAAACTTGCAAAATCTTTGCACTTAGTTTAAAGCTGCACGCACCTAACGGGGCGTGGCGCAGTCTGGTAGCGCGCCTGCTTTGGGAGCAGGAAGCCGTAGGTTCGAATCCTATCGCCCCGATCACATGCGCCCATAGCTCAGTTGGACAGAGCAACGGCCTTCTAAGCCGTGGGTCGCAGGTTCGAATCCTGCTGGGCGTACGCCCGTTATTAATGGAAGGATAAAGATATGGCAGCTATACGTGAAAAAATTCGTCTCACAAGCGAAGCAGGTACTGGTTATTTTTATACAACAACCAAGAATAAAAAGAATACGCCCGACAAACTACGCTTCAAAAAATATGATCCCGTAGCCAAAAAGCATGTTTGGTTTAAAGAAGGCAAAATTAAGTAGTTTTGCATTTCGCGCAATCTTTGCCTTTTGGGCGCACGCTCAGCGATTACACCAGTAAAAATTTGTTTGGAATCTATGTCCACGTTCCTTTTTGTGTAAAACGCTGTCCCTATTGTGCATTCGCCTCTACCGTTGTTCATCCTATACCAGAGGACGAGTTCGTAGAGGCTCTTTTGTATGAGCTTGATGCCAAGGCTAAGGATTTCAGCCACAGGCGCCTGCATACAATATATTTTGGTGGCGGAACGCCGTCATTGCTCAAGACGTCAACGCTAAAGATCTTGCTATCGGCTTTTAGCGCTCGATTTGGATTGGCCGATGAAATTACGATCGAAGTAAACCCAGAGCATGTCAACGAAGAGAGCGCCAAAGCGTGGAAAGATTTGGGTTTTAACCGCGTGTCGCTGGGCATACAGTCGTTTGACGCCAAGACTTTAGCTGCACTTGGTAGGCGCCATAGCCCCGAAGATGCGCATTTTGCCATTAAAACGCTGGCCGCGGCGCGTTTTGACGATATCAGCATTGATTTGATCTACGGTTGCGCCAGTGCTACACGCGAAAGTTTCTTAGCCGATCTTGAGCAAGCCGAGATCAGCGCCGCAAAGCAGCTTTCCATTTACGAGCTAAGCATCGAGGACTATACAGCCTTTGGCACACGCGCTAAACGTGGGGAAATGATCAAAAGCGGCGAGAACGAAATTTTTGAACAACTCGAAATTATCGAAGAAAATGTGTTTCCTTTTCAACGCTATGAAATATCGAGTTTCAGCCGTGATGCTTATTATTCTGCGCACAATATATCGTGTTGGGCTGGTGTACCTTATTTAGGCTTGGGGCCTGGTGCCCATTCTTTTAATCATACAAAAGACGGTAAATTCTATAGATGGGCTAATAAAGTTCATTTACGCCAATACTTCCAAAACCCCACCAATAGCTTGGATTTTTTTGAGGAACTCAAAGCCGAAACCCATCTTGCAGAACGACTCATACTCGGTTTGCGTACAGTTTTCCCGCTTGATCTCGATGCTATTATAAATGATACAGCGCCTCCTTACCCAGAACTTCCCACAGCGCTTCATCGCTGCGAAAATCGCGGTTGGATCACTCGCCGTGATTCAGAAATCAGGGTGACTACTTTGGGTTTACGCTTTCACGATGCGATGAGCGTGGAGATATTGCCTTCGTTTTAGCGCGCTACGCAAAGGGCTGGCCCTTACCGAGCTCAATGATGGGAAGCGAAGTGATGGCAGCGATGCGACGACCTAAGTTATAGCAAGACATTTTATCAAAGCAGCTCTCGACGATCACAAGCGGCGAACCATCATGTCTAGCGAAGTAGAGCGCGTATGCTTCGAGTGTAAGGCCGCGACGCTCGTTTTCGGGTTTGTAGTCGATAAGGCCAAAGACAACGTGGCTGCAATCGTTACGATCGTATTGTTCAAAACCAAGGGCATCGTCTTTTTTGGGAAGGTAAAAATACTGCTCCTGCGTTAGTAAATTTTGATCTTCATCTAAAACTTTGCGCGGTTTTTCGATTTTAATGGCTATTTCGCGAATTCTGCGCCGCTGCGAAGAAATTTTAAAAAAAACAACCGCAAAAATTGCAGGAATTCCCACACTAATGTAGTCCAGCGCGCCCATACGTGCGACAGAAATATCGAGGATGCGAATCATCGCAAGAAGTAGCACAATAGCCGAGAGCCAGGCGAGGAAGCGAAAGTTCTCACCTACGCGTACAAGCCTTTCGGTAAGCCCCACCCACAAGCCGTCTTTTTGCGTTAATAAGCATCGATCTACTAGCACTGTCTTACTCTTGGATTATGGGCGATTTTATCATCGGGCTATGCAGAACCCAAATTCCGCCCTCTTTTATCATGGCGATTTTCCGCGCTCTTTTGTTGCCATCGACGGCAAATAGGATTTGCCTCGTTTTGGTGGAATCCGCGACTTCTTCGCCAAAGTCGGTCCGAATATCGCTAAGGTTTGTAATAAATATATCTGCAACGGGGTCAAATGGAATACTTTGTCCGCGCAATTCTAAAACCCCAGACTCCAGTGTTAGCTTAGGATCTTCGCTTGGTGAAGCACTGCGAAAAAGTGCAACAGTTTCAGCACTCATTAAAGAAAGAGCTTTATCCCAGTCTTTAGATAGGAGAGCGGAGTAAACTTGGATAGAAGCGCGCTTTGCTTCTAATTGTCGCAAGGTGACTTCTTGGGGATTTTCGCTCTCTTCTATAGCGTGTGACTGCCACTCTTCTTTAGGTGGTGCATCGGGTAGGCTGTAGTAGCGCGTGCAGGAAATCGTCAATAAAGAGGCAAAAATAATAGCTAAGCGATACATAAAGGCAAAACCTAGGTTTTGGGAAAAACTACAAAAAAACCGCAAATGTGGCTGCTAGCAGTGTTGTAGAAAATGAACAACAAAGCAGTGGGGGGTAGCGCAAGATCGCCCAAAGCAGGGGCCGCAAAGCGCATTTTGTGCGTTGGTTCGCCTAATAGGCGAAACAATGCACAAAATTTTGCGCTTGCAGGCGCATGCTGCGGGAAGCTTGCGCGTAGGGGGGCAGTGTGCCCCCCACCAAAGACAAAACTTCCTTACTCCAAAACTCCCCGTTGTGCCATGATGGCGACTGCAAAAAGGGCGTTAAATGTGCCTTGTACGCGCAATTTTTCGCTATACTGCGTGGTAATTCCACCGTCAGCGTCTTGGGATTGGGCGAGTATTTGTGCGATGCGGTACAGGATTTCGTCAACGTTGGGGTCTTCTATGCCGTCGAGAATTTCGACGATGGTAGAGCAGTCGTAAGGGTCAATTTTGTGCTTTCGCACAAACATGTGCAGGTTATCGAGGGCGTCCAAAGTGATGCTGATATCGGCGTCGGCGGTGCTGCGACCCAAAAGTAGTAGCGTTGCCCAGTAGGGGTGTGCGGTTTCGGCAAGTGGCATTTGGGTCCAGATTTGGCGCACGTATCGGACGGCGGGCGCCCATGCCTCGCTGAAGCCAAGTTCGAGACCGTAGCCAGCGATGCTGGCTGTTTCGTAGACGCGGAACTGGGCAGGTTTATACCATGCGGGTGAAAGTGGGTCGGCTAAAACCTCATCGCGCTCTTGCCAGGTGCCGTCGCTAAGGACACATGAGCGTAGGAAGTCGAGGGTTTTTGCCACGTGTGGGTCTTCAAGTTGGTTGTGCATGACCATAATGCGCATGGCTTCGATGGTGGAGTGCACAGAGGGAACTTCTCCCTGGTAGTCGGGGTCGATACCACCTTTAAAGCCGCCACTTGGGGCTTGGAACTGGGATAAGGTTTTCCAAAACGTGTTGTCGTCGCTAATTTGGCGCCAATGGGAAAGTCTAGCATTGCAAAGCAAATCGCCGTGCAGGCGAAGATATTCGTAGGCAGCGTCGGCATCGAAACTTCGTTGGTTGTTATTCTGATTTATAGAATCCATATTATCAAATTGTATATATGAACGTTAATTTTATGAATAAATTTTGCATTGAGTTCTCATTTTAAAGAGATTTTTATGGTTAAAACCACCATTCTGCTGCAAAACCTAGGAAGTGCTCAATGGAACGGTTTCTTAGTCGATCGCGCGGTGCAAAAGTATTTTTTGCCGCATCATTAAGAAAGCTTACGCTGTAGTTTAGGCGTATTTCGGGTCTTGTCAAGAGTCCGTCACCAAAACGCACTGCAGGTAGTATAGATATTTTAAAAATTTGAGCTAGTTCTTGTTTTAGGCTTACGGGGTTGACGTCGTTTGCACGGCGAAGTTGTTGGCTAAACTCTACGGAGGGGCTAAAGTATTTGCCAATAAAGCCAGAGAGTCGCAGATCCCATACTCCTTCCCACCCATCGTCATAGTCTTGGACATTGGCATCGGCGTCTTTGAAATGTCGCAAGTAGCCGCCAAATATGGCGCCAAAATATGGGGTATCGAGACCAGCGCTTAAGCCTAGGAGGAATTGTTTTGCGTTTTTTGCGCGCATGTCGTTATTCACGCCAAAGGGTATGGCGTGCTCTCCGTAGGCCGCTAAGCCTGAAGCGTATTTTACAAAAAGATTGACGAAGGAATCGCGATAAAAATGAGATACACCAAACTGTAAACCTAATAACCAACCGCTATCGTTGGGCAAATCCTTTTCGATTTCTGGCTGTTTTAGGAGTAGTTTACCCTTAGCTAGGGTGTGGAATTCTGCATAGGCTTTGAGTTTAAAGAGCGGAATTTCTTCGCCACCCAAGAGTTGTTCAAATTTTAGCGAACCTATAAAACGTTGTCTATCTAGGAACACTACTTCTTGCTCCCCGACGAAACGTTCGTTAATGACGTCGACTACTTGGTACTGATAATCGTTATTCAGGCGATTTACGCCAAAGTGCAGATCGATATTGCTTCGTGATTTCGCTCTATAGCCGACACCGCCGCCGTAGGTGTTAAGATTATCGAGTGGCCAAAAATCGAGCAAATAGATGTCATCACCGCGGTACATTCGCGAACCAGCCCACAGTACCGTACCTGTAAAAAATAAGTTCCTCGCCTCTACATAAAGATTACGCACCGCGACTTTTGCTTCAAAATCGCTATCGAAGTGGAAGAGTTTTTCGCCCCCAAACGCTATGGTAGTCATGACATCGACTTCTACCCCATCATTAGATCTATAGGGTGTGTAGTCTAAACTCAGTTCTAGATACGATGCCTCGTCTACTCTTGGGTTTGGATAAACTAAGCGCGTCTGGCGGCCAGATTCGCCAGTGGCTGGGTTAATGGAGGGTTGAACTCGTCCATAGGAGGAGAAGCGAAATCTATCGGCGATATAGTCTTTGGCACTTTGACTCTTGTTTTCATTCTGGATAGCGTCCATATCGATAGCGACGATTTTAGGATCAGAGAGCGCGATTTCTTCTAGATTTTTGGAACTTTCGTCGTCGATACTTAGCGGATCTGGGCGAAGCTGTACTTGCATCCTTCCATCGGCCGGATTTTCCTCAGATTCGTAAATGACGTTTTCCGCGTTTTTAACGCTTTTCGCTTCTTGCTCATCCTTATCTAATGGATAAACTGCCTCTACAGAGTCTTGCGTGTCGGGATCGGAAGAAATTTTTTCCACAGAATTTTCTACAGATTTTGGCCAAAATTCGCTATTATCTATAGTATCTTGTCCAAAAACATGACTTGTATACAATAGCAACGTAAATCCTAGGCATTTTGCCAATAGCGCTGATTTATTCATCTCCCACCCTAAAATCTTGCCTCAGTGGCTCAAATCCAAACAGCCACACAGAGCATTGTTGCTCTAAGTTTATCGTATGAGATCAATTTTGTCACTGTAAACGCCATAAGCTAGTCACTCAGATCTGGAGCAAAAGGTCTAAAATTTGCCTGTGCTTAAATCTGTGCAAAACTTGTCTATAAGCTGTGGATAGGCTAGTGGATAAGTGTGAGCACTCACTTGGGATGTCGTTGTGCACAGACTTATGCAGTGGAAATACACAGTAATTTTGAAAGTGATGTGGATGAATTATTCAATATTTTCAATCAATTATCGTGGTTTTACAGATATCCACAAGGCCTAATTCTAATACGAACTTATATAGACTTATAAAGATAAGTTAGATATAGAATGAAGTGAGGGGGGATTTGCTTTTAGAAAACAGGATGACCAATGAAATTCAGCATAGACAGAGACGCATTTAGTGAGTTGTTAGCAAGGATCCAAGGAGTTTGCTCAAGCAAAACGACGTTAGCTATTTTGGCTTCCTGCATGATCGAGGCGCGTGAGAACAGCATCACTGTTTTGGGTACTGATTTGGATCTTGCGATACGAAGTACTTGCGATGCTAAGGTGGAAGAAGAGGGGCGGATAGTTTTGGGAGCAAAACGACTATTTGAAACAGTGAAGTCTTTGCAATCTGGTCCTCTGAGCATATCCCTTGAAGGTAACCAAGCTATTTTAGAGTCTGGACGTTTTAAGGGGCGCTTGATGTGCAGTAGCGTCGATGATTTTCCATCACTTCCGACAATGAACGCTGATGATAATCTAAGCATAGATGCCTCTGTACTCTCCAATATGATCAGTAAAACGATATTTAGCATCTCCACTGACGAAACACGTGTGGACTTCAACGGCGCTTTCTTCGTCCTGCACAAAGATGGTCGCGTACAAATGGTATCGACCGATGGTCACAGGCTTTCGCGGGTTGAGAACAAGATGAATGTCACTAACGACGTTCCTGAAGCGCTAGAGAAGGGTGTGATCATTCCACGAAAAGGTCTTATCGAGATTAATCGCGTGATGGAAGGTGGAGAGCTAAAACTGGGTATAGAAAAAGAGCGACTGATCGTTTTGAGCCCAAAAATTTCTTTATCGATACAGCTCATTCCAGGACAGTTTCCAGACTTTACCAAAGTTATTCCAAAATTCTTAGATCACAAAGCACTTGTTGATAGGTCGAGTTTTAGTCAAGTTCTAAAACGCGCTAGCAACTACACCGCCAAGGTTGGTACCATACGCTTAAGCCTTAGCCCCGGGCAGCTGGAAATTCACGCTTTTGATTCCGAGGCTGGCGAGGTGCATGATGCCATTGAGTGTGAATACGATGGCTCAGGTGTCACGGTTGGATTTAACTGGAAATACATTGAAGAAGTTTTGAGAGTAATCGATGGAGACCGCGTTTCGATAGAGATTATCGACACCGATAATCCCAGCTTAATCCGCGATCTAGACAACAAAAAAATGGACTTTATCGTTATGCCAATGCAGTTGTAAGAAAAAATGAGCTTGGGTTTCTTGCAAGTTATAGCTAAAGGGAGTAGTTTGTTGCAGGGTTGGGGGTTTATTGGGCTTAATGCACGGTTTTGTTTTGTTTCAGAGTGAGTGATTTGATACAGAGCATGTGGAATAATAGGGTTGGAGGTGACATGTCGAATCCTTTTGGTATGCGTGATGGTTTTAAAAGAGCACTAAGCGTTATGGCTCTGACGTTTTTTTGTACGTCCTTTGTTCCGCTAACAGTAGCCCAGGATTTCGATTTTTCGGACAGTGATGCATCGGACACTTTTAACTTCACCGAAGACAGTGAACTTGAAGCTCCTACAAAGCCAGAATTCACAATGCCAAATAACGGAAAACCCGTTAGCATGGTGTTTTTTGAACCAGTGGGTGACACTGAACAAAAGCATCTCGATAGCCTGAGTGACGCCATTGTGGATCATATGTCCAAGGAACTTTTTGACGACATGGACGCTGTAGTGGCGCTCCCTATTATCGATAATCTCAACGCTATGGATAGCAACACGCGCTTTGACTGCGTCAACGGTGATACACCAAGCTGTCTAACCGACATGGCCAAAGAATATAATGCTGATTACATCATCGTTGGTCGATTTTACAACGACGAACCCTCTCGACCGCGAATTACGCTGGACTTGATTGAAGTTAAAACCAATTCCAATAAGAACTTCGTTCAATTCGATACGCAACCAAGACTACGTAGACAAGAAAAAGACTTAGGATCGGCACTGGCAAACCTCTTTAATAAAGAAATGCCAGCTATTGATACGCTACTCGGCTCTGGTCGCGTAGAAGAGAGTAATCCCCTACCCTTAGGGCAAATGATTAGTGGTATCATCATTGGTGTTGCAGCACTTGGTGCTATTGGTGTTGGTGTTAAATTTGGCCTAGATGCCAAGAAAAATGACGACAAAGTAAAGAAAGCGATTAAAGAAAATAAGGCGAGTGGCGCGACGTTTGGTTCTGTATCTAGCCAGCTGGATGCAAAAAAATATAGCGATGATGCCGAAAAAGCTGCGATGATTGCTAATGTAATGTATGCGTCGGGTGCAGTGCTTGCCGTGGTTTCGGTTATTCTGTTCCTTATTAGACCAGAACAGAACGAAGACATTTACGGAGCGAAAGATCTCTACATATCTCCTGTTTTTACTGAAGATGGCGGCGGTATAGGTGCAGGATTTAGATTCTAAAAAAAGCACAATCAAAAAGGCCGCCGTCATTGGCGGCTTTTTTGTAATTATTCCGTATTTTGTGGTTACCATAAAACTCGTTTTCTAAAATATAGCCAAAATCTCTACACGAAAAAAAGATAATAAGTAAAATGTGCAAACACGACTTGGATTTTAGTATCGACAAGTTAGGCCCAGCGAAGTTGATGTCTCCGCTACACCTATCCAATCGCTTAGACGATATGATTGCCAACTATGTAAGCGACGATGAAGCTGTCATCTACAACATAGACACGGTTTTGGATGCTGAGCCAATTACAAAAATATTTCAGCAAAAACAACTCCTTGAGAAAGCTGGTCCAAGGGAGCGAATATTTTTTGATCCCAAAAAAGTTTGTGCTGGAATCGTAACTTGCGGTGGTCTGTGCCCCGGGCTCAATGATGTGATTAGATCCATCGTTATGACGCTATGGTACCAATACGGCGTGCGAAATATTATAGGTATTCCTTTCGGTTATAACGGTTTTTTACACGATTATGCTTTTGAGCCCATGCGACTTGAGCCCGATGTTGTTAGCTACATTCATGAGCATGGTGGAAGCATACTCGGTAGTTCACGCGGTGGCGCAGATACCTCTGCTATCGTTGATACCATAGAACAGCTCAACCTCAACATTCTCTTTACCATCGGCGGTGATGGCACACAAAGAGGAGCGCTCGCCATCTACGAGGAAGCAAAACGCAGAAACAGAACATTAGCCGTCGTAGGGGTTCCAAAAACTATCGATAACGATTTAAGCTTCGTACAACGATCGTTTGGTTTTGAAACTGCTGTATCTCACGCAGTCAATGCTGTTCAAGCCGCGCACACCGAGGCAGTATCGGCGATTAATGGATTAGGGCTAGTCAAAGTAATGGGGCGCGAATCGGGCTTTATCGCTGCACACACAGCGCTCGCCTCCAACGATGTAAACTATGTCCTCATTCCCGAGGTGCCCTTCGATATTGAAGGCGAGAACGGTTTGTGGATCAATCTAAAAAAACGATTAGAGCGAAGAAAACATGCGGTTATCTTGGTAGCCGAAGGCGCTGGCCAAGAACTGCTCGAAGCCTCGAACCTTGTTGATGCATCAGGGAATAAAATACTTTCTGACATCGGTGTATTTTTAAAAGAAAAATTTATTCAGCTAGCCAAGAGAGACGGCGTCAACTTAAACCTAAAATATATCGATCCGAGTTATATTATTCGTGGTTCTAAGGCAAATCCCAACGATTCGATTTATTGCGCGCGACTTGGGGCATCTGCTGTGCACGCCGCGATGAGCGGTCGCAGCGGTTTGCTCATTTCGATGATCCACGACCGCTACGTACATGTGCCAATACGCATGTCGGTGCATGAGCGCAATGTCATTGACCCAGAGAGCGATCTGTGGCGCGATGTTGTTATTTCTACTGGCCAACCACCCTTAATGCTAAATTCGAGGTTGGACACACGCTAATTGATTTTGCTTCACTTCGTAATTCCTGTTAGACTCGCTGGGGGGGGGCTCTTTCGATGTTGCGAACACAGACCATGTACGCGGGACATTATTCATGCAACGTAAATTTATACCAACACTAACCGCTGGAAATGGTTACACTTACCTAAAATTGCAAGGCATTTTAGATGAGGATAACCTACTCGTTAATTTGTTATCACAAATTCAAGGTAGGCTGCTACTGATTGAATTATCTGAGATTGAGCGCATTAACTCTTGCGGTGTACGTGACTGGGTCAATTGGTTGAACCAGATTCTAGCGCTAGGTGTGCATGTCATATTGCTAAAATGCTCGCCACCTGTTGTGAACCAAGCCAATATGGTTGCGAATTTCGCTTCCGATGCTTTCATTCATAGCTTTTATGCGCCTTACTCGCACCCCGATACAGGCGAGGAGCAAGCGGTTTTACTTTTTACAGAAGAGCTGCGCCAAACGCGTCCTGTGCAACCGCCGCGTATTTATAGCGACGATGGGCAGGAGATGGAGTTTGAGGAATTTCCAGAGTCCTACTTCGCTTTTATTGACGATCCCCGCGTCATTAACTACCAAATGCCCGCTGACATCAAGGCTGTTGTGGACTATTTCGTACCCGAATCACAAAGCCACGCACCCGTGATGTCGCCCAAATCCACTGTACAGCCTCCCACAAACGCGCCTATCCCGCATGTATCTGTTCCCACTCCCAAACCGCAAATTCGCCACGAACAGCCACCGCTCCCACATCACCCTTTCGAGCCGCCGCGCCAAGCACCGCAAGTTAGGGCTGCTTACAACCCCAGTCCTCAAATGGCTAAAGTTCCACCAGCGCCTGCACCCGCTACGCCACCCATCAGTCCTATGCCTCCCGCAAACCCATCGCCTTCCAGTCTTTCGATTGCTGAGCAGCAGGAGCTAGCTAGGAGGCAAGCCATCGCCGAACAGGCTAAAGCGCAGCAAGCGCCTCCCCCACCTGTTAATATTCCGCAAGCGCCCGCACCCTACACTGCTCCGCCCACGAGTTCTGCCCAGAACTTCTCCATTTCGCCCTACCAAAATCTCCCAAGCGAGGCCCACAGTAAATCTGCTGTCAACTCCCACGGTAAGGTATTAAAACTGCTCATTGCCGCCATTTTGTTCCTGCTTGTTATTTTATTAGCTCTGTTATTGTTTATTAAATTCAAGTAGTTGCAGCTTTTTTGCGCAATGGAGCCAGTTATTTAGTATATGTTTTTTTTTGTGGGGGGATATCCCCCCTACGCGCAAGCTTCCCTCATGATCGGTGGCTTCGCGTTAGATTTTATGCATTGTATGCGCTCATATCGCGCATCCAATGCATAAAATACGCTCAGGCACCGATCATGAGGGTGATCTTGCGCTACCCCCCTAACTCTAGAACACTGCGCAAAGCGATTTTACTATAAAACGGCATTTAGCTTATATCATGAAAAGAATTCTCTTCCCTATCTTATTCTTTGTCTTTTTTCTCAGTGCTTGTGCATCAGTGAGCACAATGCAATTGCCTGCTACTGTCGAAAAAGGTGAAATACAATGGGCAATCAACGCGTCTGGCGCAGGGGGCGATGGCAAAAATACTAGTGCATCGACAGATCCCAACTTCGAGGCAGCCATACGCTACGGTGTTGCCGATAATTTCGATATTGGACTAAAGCTCAATTTTTTAGGAGCCCAAATTGGTGCCAAATACCAGCTTTTACGCGGAAATTTCGATCTAAGTCTAGGGCTAGAGGCAGGCTACCAATGGGTTCGTACCGGTGGCATGGATGATCCGTCATCACACGTTCTGTCTTTTCAGCTTCCCGTTTATATGGAATACCATATTAATCCTTTCGTCGGAATCAGCTTTGGACCGAAGTTTCTTGGTATTTATGTTCCAAAAACTGATGAACGCACAGAAATATGGGGAAGTTCTGCATTTTATACAGGTCTTATGCTAGGGCTCCCTCTGCGCCTAGCGCCTGGCATTACGCTGTTGCCTGAAGTCAACGTTTATGCTTCCATAGTCGATGAAAACAAAGATGTATTCAAAGCGGTGCTCTGGCAAGCTGGTGCTAGCGTCATTTTCACTGTGCCGTAAAAATTGCATTGGCTTTGACCAAGCTGTGATTGAATAGGAAAATATAAATGCGTGTTTTACTCAAATTTAGTGGTGAGGTTTTGGGTGGTAAAACAGGTCTTGGGCTAGATGCAGAAGCCTTAGCCCATTTTGCAAATCTTATTAAAAAAATTCACCAAAGTGGACATGAATTGGCGATAGTTACGGGCGGTGGCAACATTATGCGTGGAAAATTCGCCAGTACTTGGGATCGTTCTTATGCTGATCAAATGGGCATGATGGCCACGGTGATAAACTCTATGGCTTTGGCTGAAGCACTACGCATTGCAGGAGTAGATGCACTCGCCATGAGTGCTGTACCCTCCATGGCAAGTGATTACTGTATTAGCAAAGCGAGGAACTACCTTGCGGCGGGTACGGTTGTTTTGGTAGCTGGTGGAACTTCCAACCCCTATTTTACGACAGATTCGGCTGCTGCCCTAAGGGCACTGGAATTAAAGGCAGATTTACTGCTAAAAGCTACAAAAGTAGACGGAATATACGATAGCGATCCCCATAAAAACCCCAACGCAAAACGCTTTAGCCGAATTTCATTCGATGAAGTCCTAGAACAAAAACTCGCCGTTATGGATCTCACTGCTATGACGCTTTGTCGCGAGAACGGATTGTCGCTTCGTGTTTGTAGCGTCGACGATTTGGGTGAATTCGACGAAGTGATTAGCTCTGAGCAAAAATCGACTTTGGTGAAATAATATGAAGTGACAAGCATGCAACGCGTAAGGGGGGGGTAGCGCGGGATCGCTGAGTAAAAGGCGCAATGAGCATATAAAATGCGATGGATGAGCGGTTTGAGCTCACACATCGCATTTTATTTATGCGAATTGTGCATTTTACGAAGAAGCCCGCGCGTAGGGGTGGCGGAGCCCCCCAAAAGAGCTTGCTAACTTATTTTTGCAAATAGCTGCGTGTAGATATTTGACAACGGCTAGTCGGTGTCTATAACTTAGCAGCTTTGTTTCGGCTCTGCACAGGGTTGAGTTTTGTTTCGAGGCATGAGGCACAGGACATGTTTGGCGGTTTAATTAAGCGAATTTTTGGTACGAGTCATCAGCGAATGATGCGTAAGATTCAGCCACTAGTGGTTCAAATCAATGCGTGGGAGAGTGAGATTTCGGCGCTAAGTGATGATGAGCTGAAGGGGAAAACGCCGGTTTTTAAGGAGCGTTTAGCTAATGGAGAGCCGTTAGATAGTCTGATTCCGGAAGCGTTTGCGGTGGTGCGTGAGGCGAGTAAGCGTGTGCTGGAGATGCGGCATTATGATGTGCAGATGATTGGTGGGGTGGTGCTGCATCGGGGGATGATTGCGGAGATGAAAACGGGTGAGGGTAAGACGCTGGTGGCGACTTGTCCTTTGTATTTGAATGCGCTTTTGGGTAGGGGGGCGCATCTTGTGACGGTGAACGATTATTTAGCCGACCGAGACGCGGACTGGATGGGGAAAATTTATAAGTTTCTGGGGCTTTCGGTGGGTAAGATTTTGACCGATATGCCCAACGCCGATAGGCATAAATCGTATGCGTCGGATATTACTTACGGTACGAATAATGAGTTTGGCTTTGATTATCTGCGCGATAATATGAAGTTTCGGATTGAGGACTATGTGCAGCGCGATTTGGCGTATGCGATAGTCGATGAGGTGGACTCTATATTAATTGATGAGGCGCGAACGCCGTTGATTATTTCGGGGCAGATTGAGCAGGATCTTGAGCTCTATTTTGCGATTAATAAGATGGTGCCGTTTTTGAAGCGCGATGAGGACTACAGCGTGGATGAGAAGCAGCAGTCGGTGGCGCTCAACGAAACGGGGATTGAGAAGATCGAGAAGCACTTGGGGGTGGATAATATTTATGAGCCCAAATATATTGAGTATTTGCATCATGTGAACAAGGCGTTGCAAGCGCATACCTTGTATAAACGCGATCAGAACTATGTGGTTGATGGGGGTAAGGTTATTATTGTCGATGATTTTACGGGGCGTTTGATGCCTGGACGGCGTTGGTCGGATGGTTTGCACCAAGCGATCGAGGCAAAGGAAGGGGTAGAGATCCAATCCGAGAGCCAGACACTGGCGACGATCACCTTCCAAAACTATTTTCGCATGTACGATAAGCTAGCGGGTATGACGGGTACGGCGGATACGGAAGCCGAGGAGTTCAAAAAGATTTATAAGCTAGACGTCGTTTCGATACCGACGAATGAAACCTGTGTTCGCAAGGATTTGCAGGACGTGGTGTATAGGACGGAGCGCGAAAAGATCGCGGCGATCGTGAAGCAAATCGAGGAGTGCCAGAAATCGGGTCAGCCCGCGCTAGTGGGTACGGTGAACGTAGAGAAGAGCGAGGTTATTTCGAAGGTTTTGGAGAAAAAGGGTATTGTGCACAACGTCCTAAACGCTAAGAATCATAAGCGTGAAGCCGAAATTATCGCGCAAGCGGGGCGCAAGGGCGCGGTGACGATAGCCACCAATATGGCGGGGCGTGGTACTGATATTTTACTCGGCGGAAACCCTAGCTTCATGGCGCGCCAGGAAGTTGGCACCGATGAGGGGGAGGAGTTTTTTGCGGCGCGGCGTAGGTTTGTAGAAGCGTGTGCCGACGAGAAACGCGAGGTTATTGAAGCGGGGGGCTTGTTTATTTTAGGGACAGAACGACACGAGTCGCGCCGCATCGATAATCAGTTGCGAGGACGCGCGGGACGCCAAGGCGACCCCGGAGCTTCGCGCTTCTTCCTGTCTTTGGAAGATGATTTAATGCGCATATTTGGGGCTGAGCGTTTATCGGGTATGATGGAGCGTATGGGGATGGAAGCGGGTGTTCCCATTGAAGCGGGAATGGTGACGCGTGCAATCGAAGGGGCGCAAAAGCGCGTTGAAGGGCGAAATTTCGACTATCGAAAAAACGTTTTGGAATACGACGACGTAATGAACGCGCAGCGTAAGGCGATATATGGCTTACGACTTCGTATCCTTGAGGGGTATACGCTTGAGGATGAGTTGTTGGATGCGTTTGAGGACGTTTTGATCGCGCAAGCCGATAAGTTCATGGACGTAGGCGTGATGTATGAAGACTGGGATTTCGATTCGTTGATCAAGGCGATGACGCCCTTGTGTGGCTTTGAATTAGTTCCCTCAAGAGCCGACTTGGGGAGAGGCGACCGCGATGGCCACCTACTGCATATGTGGACACAACTCGAAGAAGCATACCAAAAGCAAATCGACCAATTTGACGAATTTATTGAAGTCTTTGAAAAAGAGTTGGGGGATGCAAGCCCATATAAAGATAAAACGGGTAAAGATCTGCTTTTGGAACTTTCTCAAAGCTTCATTTTACGCGAAATCGACACGCAGTGGCGAGAGCACCTCAATAATATGGCGGCTCTTCGTGATGCTATTGGATTACGCGGCTATGCCCAAAAAGATCCCAAGCAAGAATATAAGCGAGAAGCCTTTACGGTCTTTGAAGAGATGATGCTTCGCATTAAATCAAATACTATGATGCAAGTATTCCGCGTACAGGTAGAAAAACCTCGTTTTGCGCCAAAACAAGAAGAAAAACCGAAAAACGTACAGAATGCAACGATGTCTATCGAACAAAATGCGTCAATGCAAAGAACGCAATCGCTAGCCTCATCGCAGAGCAGCCAAGCTCAAAGCCAGAGCGCTGCTGCCTCGCAAAGTAGACAAACAAAGACGACGAATGTCTCAAATGCTAGCCGCAGCAAGCGAAAAACTAAAGCTAAGGGGAAAAAATCGGCGAGTATGAAAGAGATGATGAGCGAGCTGACCAAATCAAGCAAAGCTGTGGATAAGAAGGCAGCAGCGTCGATGGCTAGCTTATTGCCTCCATCGATTGCCAAGGCGATGAAGGAAGCGATAAAAGAAGGTCAAGATGAGTAGGGAGCGCGTTAAAACTTATATTTTTGAGAGTTTTGCACGGGGGGAAACCCTTTTCTTTGTGCCAAAGAAAAGATGTTTCCCCCCCGTACCCCCCCTTCCCTTCAATCGCGACACGGATGTCAGCGATTGGTCGCGGCTGAGGCCGCGCGCGAAGCGGCCACAGCCTGGACGGCTGTGGCACTAAAGAAAGCATTCTTTTAAGTACTTTTCGAAAAATGTCATTCTATCTTCTACCTGTCTTATTTGATTAGCATTATTAAGTTATGCTTCTCTACAAAATGTCTCATTTTGTTTAAAACTATATCGGATTTGTAAAACGAAATTCACTATTACTAGTCGTGAAAATGTCTCCTTTTTCAGAGTTTCCTAAAAAAGACTCTGATGAATGCGAAACTAGTAGGGGGCAGCTTTCAAACCTGCCCTTGATTAAAACAACGAAAGTCAGGCGAGTTTTCAAAATAAATTTAATAGATTCAATAATCTACACACAAAAGCGGGTTCTAAGGGCGATAGCCCTTAGACGGGGTTTGGGGCGGTAGCCCCAATGAATCAGAGTTTTCTTAGGAGCATCGAAATTTCCTGTGCCTCGCGTAGCGAAGCTATATAAAGCTTGACAGCGAAGTACTAAAGGGTAAAAGTCGTTTCGCTGTATTAGGGTGGTTTTTGGGGGTTCCTCGTCTTTGGTAGCGCAGTTATTTTGTCAAATAGACGTAGTTCAAAAGCTATAATATTTCTCGTCTTGGTCTTGCTCGCAAGTTTTTTATGCGCATGTACTAGCCCGAGCGATGGTGAGCAACTTCAGGCGCAGGCCGTAGAGCCTGAGGTTCAGGCTTTCGTCGATGTGCTCGACGAACTTAGCCAAAGCATGGATGTAGATGAAGATCCCCAGCAGTCGTTATCTACGCTTCGTGAGAAAATTGCTGCGCAGGGAGAAAATTATCGCACTGCAGTGCGCAAATTGAATGAGAAGATTTTGGCGCTAGAAGAGGGTGAACGCGATGCTTTTCGCGCCCAAGCCAAAGATAGCGTTGACGCAGCACTGCAACGTTTTGCGAAAGCACAACAGCGTTTACGCAGTGCGATGAATGAAGGACAAAAGGTTGAGCTTAGCGAAGTTCTTAGGAACCTTCGTTAGGGTTTCGGTGCTTGGCTCCAGTGGAGCTAATTGGGAGAGATTTTATGGTGATGTCTTCACATAATGAGGAAAATCAAGGACAAAAGATGCCAGATACGGTAAAAATTCGTCAAGCCGAAGAGGTGGCTGAAAATTCCGCACTACTCGACAATGACGCTGGTGAAAAAGAGCTAGAGCCTAAGAATGCGAGCGAACTTGCCACGAAACCAGAGGGTGCAACAGGACAGGCATCTCTTGGTTTGCGACGCGTTGTTGAGCCCCAAAAACTGGAGACAGCCCGTGTGGCTGCTGAGGCTAGCGTAGAAATCGAGGAAACGAAGTCTAGCGAAGTCGAATCGATGGAGGATTTCTCGGAATTGCTAGAGGAAAACGAATCCTTGCTAGAGAGGAAGAAGTGCCGCGTTGGTCAAGTGGTCGAGGGCAGCATTGTGCAGATCGGTAGTGAGTTTGTGTACGTAGATATCGGCGCAAAATCGGAGGCATGCTTGCCGCTAGCTGAAATACTAAACCCCGAGACGGGTAAACTTAGCCAAATCGTCGGCGATACCATCAAGGCCAGAGTCGTATCCGTCAATCAAAATGGCATCCATCTTTCTCGCTCCATGCGCAGTACCGGAAACTACGCTCTTGAAGAAGCTTACCACGCGGGACTCGCCGTGAAAGCCACGGTCAAAGGCGTTAATAAAGGTGGCTACGAGCTTAGTGTCATGGGTCAACGCGCCTTCTGCCCCCTATCGCAGATCTCAAAAACGTTTACCCAAGAACCCAGCGAGCACATTGGCAAGAGTTATGATTTCAAAATCATTAAGTTCTCCAAAAAAGGACGCGACATCGTTCTCTCTAGAACAGCTTTGCAGGATGAGGAGAGGAAACAACAGCGTGCGGAACTTCTAGAGAAGCTCAAGGTCGGTGCCGTCCTCAATGGCGCAGTCACCTCGATTCACGACTACGGCGTCTTCGTCGATCTTGGCGGCCTCGATGGGCTTATTCACGTCTCGGAACTCTCTTTTAAACACGTAGGCAACCCCAAAGAATTCCTCTCCGTTGGCCAAGAAGTCATGGTTTACGTGCTCAATATCGAGGAAAGCCCAAAAGGGCCAAAACTTTCACTCTCGATGAAAAAGCTAGAGCAAGATCCCTTCATTGAAGCAGAGTCATGGCTAGTCGTTGGCGCCACAGTTCCTGGCATAGTGCGCCGCAATACCAAATTCGGCTCTTTCGTCGAACTCGCCCCTGGCATCGAAGGGCTCGTGCACATATCTGAGTTAAGCTGGGATCGAAGCTTCAAACGCGTAGACGATGTCGTTAAAGTTGGCCAAAATGTGCAGGTTTCCATACTTTCTATTGACCTAGAAGAGCGACGTATTGGGCTCTCACTAAAGGATACAACGGCCAATCCGTGGGATGACGCCGCGGAACGCTACCCCGTTGGGACGCCGCTTACTGGCATAGTTGAACGCATCGCCGATTTTGGCATTTTTGTAAAAATTGAGCCCGGCCTCGTAGCCCTGCTCCCACTGAGCGAAATTGGCGCGCAAACCCAAGAGCTGCGCCGCGCAAACGTTGGAGACACCGTCGAGGCACACGTAATCGCCGTCGACACTGAGCGACTTCGCCTTACCCTTAGCACCAAAGCCGAGGGCGAGGAATCGCCTGCGCCGAGCAAAAAACCAGCGCGCCGCTACAACGATGATGCCCCGCGTCAACGCCGCGATAATCGCGATAGCCGCGATAGACGTGGCGCGAAAAGCGAGGAATACCGCGAGGTTAAAGGTTCATTCGCTAGCTTCGGTGACGTTTTCTCTGAACTAAAAAAGAAAAAGTAGCCTTTAAGGAAACTCTGATTTATTTTTGGGGCTACCGCTTCAAACCCCGTCTAAGGGGCCGAAACGAGTAAAACTAAGTGTTTTACGAGTTGATGGCTCGCTTTCGCAGTGAGCATGTCCAAGCCAAGCTCGCTTGAGCTTGTGACATG
>Ga0265293_10000883_pt1 | contig 69456 bp, 57 predicted proteins | sample Munlanlewell138R_FD_192505 | JGI IMG/M metagenome (GOLD analysis project Ga0265293, IMG submission 192505) | Leachate microbial communities from a municipal landfill in Southern Ontario, Canada - Leachate well 138R | ecosystem: Engineered > Solid waste > Landfill > Unclassified | place: Canada... | reverse complement strand
CTGGTACAATAAAAAAAGAAGGCACCGTGCACTGAATTATAAAACAATAGAAGAGTTTAATAATCAAAATCAATTTTACAAAAATGTCGCTTAACTTAAACTGTAATTTTTATTTGCATATCCATATCCATTTATAAATCTATTTTTAACAGATAACCCAACTGCACCTAGTCTTATAGATATAGCCATAAGCCCTATTCCTACTGGGGGATTTTCTAATAGAGCTGTTTTAGGAGATGTTGTATTCAGAGCAGGGTTGTACGATAAATCCATTATCATTGCCAACGAGTTTAAATACCCCGGAAACGACATCAAGTTTACTACTACCGCGCCAAGTGAGAGTTGGGCTACCACCAAACTGATTATTAAAAACAATGGAAACATAGGTATAGGCACAGAAACACCCGATGCCAAGCTTGCCGTAAACGGCGATATACATACCAGAGAGGTACGTGTAGATCTTAATAACTGGCCCGATTATGTTTTCGATGAAAACTATAATCTGCCAACCATTATCGAAGCCGAACAACATATTCAGGAAAACGGGTATTTAATCAATATGCCATCCGCACAGGCTATTGAAACCAATGGTTTACAATTAGGGGAGGTAACCCGTTTGCAACAGGAAAAAATAGAGGAATTAATGCTTTATATTATAGAACTCAACAAAAGAATTGAACTTTTAGAACAACAAAACAGTCAAAAACAATAATTATGAAAAGGATATGTCAATTATTCTTATTGTTGTTTTTATGCTTAACCTCTACGCTGACCTATGCCCAGAATCTTCTTTACCAAAAAATAGAACAGGAAAAAAGTAATGGAGCAATATTTGAGCACATAGAGGGTGTTTTTACGCAAGCCGAAAACAACAACGAGATCCTTCAGGAGTTTATAAACCCTGAGGAAGTCAATTTTATGGAGTATAATTCAGAAGTAGTTAATGAATTACCAAGAACTATTTCATTAGAAATTCTGCTGAACAACAAAACTGAAATTATAGAATTAGTAGCTGTTGATAACGAATTTTACAGTTACACAGTAACTACCGAAACAGGCGAAGCTTTTCCTGCCAACAGGGCAATAAAGCATTACCGTGGTGTTATTCAAGATGATGAAAACAGTTTGGTTGCAATGAGTTTTTCTGTAGAACATATTGGAGGTATTATATCAAACAACAATGGAAATTTTAATGTAAGTTTATTAAATGACACTAATAACATAATAATTTTTAATGAAAATAACTTACAAGAGATTCCAGATTTTGAATGCGGAACAGTAGATGATGGAATGGCAGATTATGATCCAGATATTTTAAACCTCCGATCAAAAAAAGATATTCCATTATCTGACAATTGTGTTCGTTTTTATTATGAAATTGAATATGATATTTTTCAAAATAAGGGGAGTATATTAAATGTTGAGAGCTACTTATCCACAATTTTTAATCAGGTTGCATTATTATACGAAAACGAAAATATAAAAACATCTATTTCCGAAATTAAAATATGGACAACACCGGATCCTTTTAACGGAGGCAATACCGCTACTCTATTAACAGAATTTCAAAACCATACATCTTCATTTAATGGAGATTTAGGTCAGTTGCTAACATTTAGAAGTATAGGAGGAGGTCGTGCAGCCGGATTTAATGGCTTATGTAATCCAAACATTTCTCAAAGGCTTTCTGTTTCTGGGATATATTCGAGTCATGTAATAAGTACTTTATATAGCTGGAATGTAATGGTTATTACTCATGAATTTGGTCATACGTTTGGTTCAAGACATACACATGCCTGCGTATGGAATGGAAACAACACTGCTATTGATGGCTGTTCCGGGTCAACGGAAGGTAGTTGTGGTTTACCCGGCATACCGGCTGCTGGAGGCACTATAATGAGTTACTGTCATTTACAGAGTGTTGGAATTAATTTTTCATTAGGCTTTGGCTCACAACCAGGGAACTTGATAAGAAGTAGAGTTGCGAATGCTAGTTGCTTAAACGATTGCAGTCCTTATTGTTTTGAAAATCTAAATATAACTTCCACTGTACCTAATGGATATTTTGATGAACGAAAAGTAAGTAATAATATAATTGCCACTAACCTTATTTTTAATGGTGCGTCCGCTGAGTATTCGGCAGGTAATTCAATTACATTAAAACCAGGGTTTAGATCATATTTAGGAAGTGTAACACATCTTTTTATTGGTGGTTGCATGGTAAGCATAAGTAATACAGGCACTAATCAAACATTTTCTTACGAAGAAAGTGACAATAACATATTCAATGAAGAATTTTTTGTAAATTTATATCCTAATCCAACGCCTGATATTATTACAATAGAAAGTAACGAAGAAATTATTGCCTGGGAAATAGCCGATAACACAGGAAAAACACTACAAACAGCAAAAATAAACAATCTCAAAAAGTTTGAAGTGGATTTTGCTTATCTAAGCACAGGTGTTTATTTTATCAGGATTTATTTAGAAAATGGACAAGTTGTTTATAAAAAAATGATTAAACAATAATATTATGAAAAAATTAATGGTGCTTTTTATGTTGGCAGCAACAATGATTAGTTGCTCTGACGACGATACAAAAGAAGAGAATGTTCTTGCCGGTAAATGGAAGCTTAAGCAAATTACTAATTTTGATGCGAAAGTATATATCCCGAAAGAATCCGAGAATGTATATTACACGTTTAATTCAAACAAGACATTAGTCATTGAAAGTGATGTAAATCTTCCTGAAGACGATGGTTTTTATCAGCATACAAGTCCTAAAACCATTCCGTATTCGTTTTATAATGATAACGAATTTCTAATACAGAAAGTAGTAGTATTGGGAAATTCCGGAAATTCATTGGGTGAATATGGTTTCAAAAAACAGAATGATCGTTTAAGTTTATATGAATACGACGGAAGATCATTATTATTTGTTAAAGCTGAATAAGTAAAAACCCGCTCCAAATGAAGCGGGTTTCTTTTACTCTTTTATTTCAAAGCCTGTTCAATATCAGCAATCAAATCGTCAATATCTTCCACGCCCACACTCAGTCGAACCATATCGTCGGTTACACCGATTTCGGCACGTTTCTCCGCAGGAATAGATGCATGGGTCATCAATGCCGGATGGTTTGCCAATGATTCCACACCACCCAAAGATTCCGCCAAAGTAAATACATTTAATTTTTCCAGAAATTTAATGGCATCTGCCTTTGCTCCGGATTTAAACGTAAACGAAACCATTCCGCCAAAACCTTTCGGCATTTGTTTTTTAGCCAGATCGTGTTGCGGATGCGAAGGCAATCCCGGGTACAACACTTTGTCAATCAACGGATGTTGTTCTAAATATTCCGCTATTTTTTGCCCGTTGAAACAATGACGTTCTACACGCAAATGCAAGGTTTTGATTCCACGCAACACCAAAAAACATTCTTGTGGTCCCAAAGTAGCACCAGTTGCAAATTGAGTAAAATGAAGTTGTTTGCCCAATTCTTCGTCTTTAATTACCAGAGCTCCTGCAATCACGTCAGAATGTCCACCTAAATATTTAGTTGCAGAGTGCATCACGATGTCTGCACCCAAATCTAAAGGTTTTTGCAAATAAGGCGTTGCAAACGTATTGTCTACCGCAAATAATAAGTTGTGTTTCTTAGTGATTTTAGCGATTGCTTCAATATCTGCCAATTTCATTAATGGGTTAGTAGGTGTTTCTATCCACACCAATTTTGTTTGATCATTGATTTTCGACTGAAACAATTCTAAATCATTCATATCGATGAAATGGAATTTAATTCCTAAATCAACGTAGAATTTTGTGAACAATCTATAAGATCCGCCGTATAAATCGTCCATCGCGATTACTTCATCTCCCGGTTTCAATATACGCATTACGCAGTCAATAGCTGCTAATCCCGACGAAAAAGCCAGACCTCTTGCTCCGTTTTCAATGCTTTCCAAAGCGTGTTCTAAAGCTGTACGTGTAGGATTATCGGCTCTGCTGTATTCATAACCCGTGTGAACTCCAGGACTGGTTTGAGCAAAGGTTGATGTATGATAAATAGGTGGCATCACAGCTCCGGTACTCGGATCGTGTTGTTGTCCTCCGTGAATAACTTTCGTGTTGAATTTCATAATACTACTTCTTAAAAAAAATCTCTTCAAATATACCATTTAATCACGACTAAATTTTATAGATTTGTCTTAAAATAATGTCAATATTACTCATGAGGAACTTTTTAATGTTCATTGGATTTGCTCTTTGTTTTTCAAATTGTAAAAAAGAACCAACAATCAGCTTTGCAACTGAAATTTTTGAAGTGGAATCAAAGCAAAATTGTCATGAAACGGCTTGTTCTCGTGTTTATTTAGAAATTCCAAAAGCCATCGGAAACGAGAATATTACTTCGCCTATCAACCAGAAAATTTATGATTATTTTAAAGAGGAGTTGACATTTTTAAATGCTCCAAGAACCAACTCTTACGATTCTTTGGCGTATTTTTTTATACAAGAATATGAAAAAACAAGTGCAACTTATCCGGAGAATTATCCGCTTTGGCAAGCAAATTTTGAAGTTGAACATCAAAAAATATCCGAGAGGTTGTATCAAATTGTATGGAATTTTAATGTTTATACAGGAGGTGCAAAAGGAAGTTTCGGCACCAAAGTATTTTTCTTTGATCTGAAAACAGGGAAAGAAGTTCCAGCTATGGAATTATTCGTTAATTACCCAGGTTTTGTGGATTACAGCCGATCAGAGTTTATGCATCAGTTAAAAATTGGAAACAATCAGGATCTAGAAGAACAAGGATTTAATATTACTAAAGAAGATTTTAGATTGCCAGATAATTTTTACTTAGCTAATAATCAGTGGTTATTGTTTTATAACCCTTCCGAAATTACAGCTGCTTACAAAGGGGCTGTTCTGATACAATTGCCAAAAGACAAGGTGAGCGTTTTTTTGAATCCAATTTATTTTAAAAGTTAATTATCTTGAACGTTTATAAAAATCTGTTTAAATCTACTATGATTTACGGAATAGCAACAGTTGTTCCGCGAATGATTGGTTTTATCATGGCACCGTATCATATGGATTGGTTGCCTACAAACGCTTATGCTGATTATACACTCATTTTTTCATGGATGATGTTTTTCAACGTGGTGTTGTCTTTTGGAATGGAAACAGCTTTTTTCCGATTTTACAACAAACAAAAAGATAAAAAAGAGGTCATTAACAACACCATCTTGTTTTTGATGATGATATGTGCGGTTTTTATAGGTTTGGTCTATCTATTCAAAAGTTATATCGATGCTTATTTTGGAATTCCACCAATTGTGGTCGATTTTCTTATCTGGATTTTAGTTTTAGATGCCCTAGTCATCATTCCGTTTGCAATATTGCGTGCAGAGCAGAGGCCTATAAAATACAGTGCTATAAAGATTGCTAATGTGTTGATAAATGCTGGTTTAACAGTAGTTTTGCTTTATTTGGTGCCGCAGTTTATTCTAAAAAATCCGGAAAATCCCATCGCAAGTTATTTTCGACAAGATTTTGAAGTTGGCTATTTGTTTATTGCCAATTTAATGGCAAGTCTAACCACTTTACTGTTGCTTTCTAAGTACTATTTTCAACTCAGATGGAGATTCAATAAGAAATTACTCCGAGAGATGTTGGTATATAGTTTTCCAGTGATGATTGCCGGCTTAGGGTTTGTGGTTAATGAAACCTTTGATAAAGTGCTTTTGGATATTTTATTGCCAGAAGATTACAAAGAGTTAGGTTTGGCAAGTTACGGTGCGATCTATAAAATTGGTGTGTTTATGGTATTGTTTCGCATGGCGTATTCTCTGGGAATTGAACCATTTTTCTTTAGTTATGCTAAAAATGACGATGCACCAGTTAAATATGCAGTAATTACTAAATACTTCGTGATTTTTGGAAGCTTTGGCATGCTGTGTATTGTTGTTTTTGCTGATTTAATCAAATCATTTTATATACCTGAAAAAGAGTATTGGCATGCCATGGAAATCGTGCCTTACATCATTCTAGCGAATTTAATGTTGGGAATTTATACGAACTTATCTGTTTGGTACAAAATTCAAGACAGAACCAAAGTCGGTGCCTATATTTCTACATTTGGTGCTGTACTCACTCTGATCCTGAACTATATCCTTATTCCTAAAATCGGTTTATTAGGTTCGGCAATTGCAACTTTGATAGTGTATGCTTCTATGATGTTGATTTCGTATTTTTTAGGTCAAAAATCCTATCCCATTCCTTATGATAACAAAGCGATTTCAATGTATTTAGGTTTGGCAACAGTTTTATCATTTAGTTATTTTTACTATTTTCGAGAAAATTATTTTATTGGAATAGCATTCCTTCTTATCTTCGTTGGATTAATTATTTCTAAGGAAAAAACCATGATCCAACGAATACTAAAATCTGTTTTAAACAAATGAAGATAAAGATTATAAACAAATCGCAACATGCATTGCCTAGTTACGAAACCATTGCTTCGGCAGGGATGGATTTGCGTGCCAATTTAGAAGACGCCATTGTTTTACAGCCAATGGAAAGAAAATTAATTCCTACAGGATTGTTTATGGAGTTGCCAATTGGTTTCGAAGCACAAGTACGTCCGCGAAGTGGATTGGCCTTAAAAAAAGGAATTACTTGCTTGAACTCACCTGGTACAATTGATGCAGATTACCGTGGAGAAGTAGGTGTTATTTTAGCTAATCTTTCTAATGAAGCGTTTACTGTGGAAAACGGTGAGCGTATTGCTCAGATGGTAATTGCCAAACACGAGCGTGCAGAGTGGGTAGAGGTTGAAGAATTGTCTACAACCGAACGTGGAGCTGGTGGATTTGGAAGTACCGGCGTAAAATAGATGCTTCTACTACAAGGTTAAAATCTTGTAGAGCGATTGAATGAATTAAAAAACGATTTTTAAGCTTATAAGAAAATTAAATTTTATAAAATGAAAATAATTGTACCGATGGCGGGTCGTGGTTCCCGTTTACGTCCTCATACATTGACCACTCCAAAACCTTTGATTCCTATTGCTGGAAAACCAATTGTTCACCGCTTGGTTGAAGATATAGCGAAAGTAATCAACCAACCAATAGATGAAATTGCGTTCATTATTCATGAAAGTTTTGGTAAAGATGTTGAGAAAGATTTGGTAGCCATCGCAGAAAAATTAGGTTCAAAAGGGACTATTTGTTATCAGAATGAAGCGTTGGGAACTGCTCATGCAATTTTGTGTGCTAAAGAAAGTATGCAAGGACCAATAGTTGTAGCTTATGCAGATACGCTGTTTCGTGCCGATTTTTCTTTGGATGCAACCGCCGACTCTGTTATTTGGGTAAAAGCTGTTGAAGATCCTTCTGCATTTGGCGTGGTGCAATTGAACGATAAGAATGAAATTGTAGACTTTGTAGAAAAACCTAAAGAATTTGTTTCAGATTTAGCGATTATCGGGATTTATTTCTTTAAATCAGCTGAAAATCTGAGAACTGAATTGGAGTATCTGATCGATAACAATATTGAAAAAGGTGGTGAATTCCAGTTGACTGATGCTTTGGAAAATATGAAGCAAAAAGGATTGCGTTTTGTACCAGGAAAGGTGGATGAGTGGATGGATTGTGGGAACAAAAATGTTACTGTAGACACCAATAACCGTATGCTGAATTTTTTACAAGCAGATGGTGAAAACCTGACTGCTAAGTCGGTAGTTCTTGAAAATGCATCTATTATTCAACCGTGTTATATTGGAGAAAACGTGGTTTTGAAAAATGCTACCATTGGGCCTAATGTTTCTTTAGGAGACAAAACGATAGTTGAAAATGCTACGATAACTAACAGCCTCATCCAAACCAATGCAGTTGTGAAAAATGCAAATTTAGACAATGCAATGATTGGGAATTTTGCGAAATTTGATGGGAATTTTACCGACATTAGTATTGGAGATTACAGTGTGTTAGAATAATCATAAAAAATCCGTTTTTAGCGGATTTTTTTGTTACTTTATCTTTTTAAAATTGGAACATGAGAACGCTTTTTTTGATTATTAGTTTTGCTGTATTGTTGGTTTCTTGTAAATCGACTCAATCTACCGAAGAGAATCGTTTAGGAAAGGTTGATTTACCCGAAAATAGCGTCGAAATTGATGCATCTGTTTCAGAAATAGCTGGAGCGCACTACCGTTTATTCAACGAGTTCAATACCTTGAAGATCAATGCTAAATTAAACTATCAAGATGCGGATGTACAGTTGAATCCGAATGTTGACATTCAAGTCGAGAAAGGAAAACAAATTCTGCTTTCTTCCACAGTGTTTTTATTTAATGTAAAAGTGTACTTTTCGCCAGAAAGAGCTAGTTTTTACGATACGTTTAATGGAACCTTTTACGATGGAGATTATGAGTTTATTTCAAATTTTTTAGGAACAGAAGTTTCTTATGAAAACATCGAAAACCTGTTGTTGGGTAAGGCGTTTTACAATCTTAACAGATATAAATATTCTAAAGAAAGTGATAAGCTTTTAGAGTTGAAGCTCAATCGTTTTTTTATAAAATTATTGTTGGGAAATCACAATGAAATCACAGCTACAGAAGTACATCAAAATCAAAGTTCTAACAAGTTATTGGTTCAATATCCTGTATATCAAACTGCTGAAAATTTATTTCTACCCAAAGAAATTGATATTCATGCCATGCAAAAAAGCGATGTAAGAATTAAAATTGATTACAGAAAAGTAACTGTAAATCCGACTTTAGATTTTAGATATCAAATCCCGAGAAATTCGAAAGAAATTCGAATTTAATATACCGCTAATCAATTATTGAAATAGAGCTTCCAGTTTCTTCGTCTTTTACAACAGTTAATGCTATCGGCATTCGTTCTTTAAGTTCATCAACATGAGAGATGATGCCTACAATTCTATTCTCTTTACGTAAGTGATTCAAGGTTTCAAATACGATGTTCACAGCTTCTGTATCTTGTGTCCCAAAACCTTCATCAATAAAAAAGAAGTTTTTCTCTGCTTTGGAATTTACCTGAACACTTTCGGCCAATGCCAACGCCAAACTCAAAGAAACTTGAAAAAATTGTCCGCCAGACAAGGTTTTAACGCTGCGCGATCGGCCTTCGTTTAAATAGTCAATTATCTCAAAATCATTGTTTTCGTTAATCTGTAAGCTCAATTGGTTTTTGGTCATTCTATGAAAACGGAGATTGGCGTTTTCACATAGTTGTTTTAAATAGACCGACGAAACGTATTGCACAAAACCTGCTCCTTTAAATAAATTGGTTAATGTTTTTAAATTTTCAGCGCGTTTTTGTTGCTCATTTAGTTTCGTTTGTAGCTCTTTCTTTTCATTCAAATTTTTCTCAATACGTTGAATGTCCGCTTTAGTTCTTGTTAAAGTTTCCCAGACTTCTTTCCATTTATCTTCTTTAATTTTCAGGTCGTTGCTTGTTTTTTCATATTCGTTATGATCAAAAGGAGTATCTTTTAATTTCTTTTCTAATTCAGATACCAAGTTTTTTAAAGTTTCGTATTGAACAAAAAAAGTCTCTAATTCTTTTCTTAACTCATTAACATTCAGTTGATATTTAAGTAGTTCATTTACTTTTTCCAAAGAAATTGAATGAATAATTAGCTGACTTTCAATTTTTTTGCTGATTGTTGAAAAATCTTGCTCTAATTCATTCTTCTGAATTTCAATAGATTGTAAAGAAGCTTTTTGAGCAGCCAATGCGATTTTGTTTTCTTGTGACTTTTGGGTTAAGCTATCAAATTCTGCTTTAATTTTTGAAGTATTTCTTTCTAATTCATCGTGTGCATCTTGAAGCTCAGACAATGTATGAAACTGAAAGTCATTCCACTGTAAATGTTTTAAACGTAATTTATTTTGTTGAATGAGCAAGGTGTTTTCGTTTTCTTCACGATTGAAATTTACCAAAGCTTTTTCGAAACGATCTTTTTCTGAACGATTTTTATCTAAAGTAGCTCTTTCCGATGTTATTTCATTGGTTTTTTGTTCAATGACTTGTTTTAGCTCTTTGTCGACACGTCTTTTTTCTTCAAAATCTTTAAAATTGTTAGCGTCGAAATCATTCCAAACAAATTTTTGTAAATGAGTTCGCATTTTCTGCTGGTGTTTTTCTAAATTTATTCTTGCCTCGGTTTGATTTTTTTGAATTAGCTTTATCTCTGTGATGATATCATTGGCTTCTTTTTTCTTATTTTGAAACTCAGACAGATTATTCTCTAGCGATTTCAAATCAAAGATCAGTTTGTCTAATTGCAGAGTAACTTCAGCATCTTCTAAAACTTTCGGATGCTCCAATGAGCCACAGAGCGGACAAGCTTTTCCATCGTGTAATTCATGAGCAAATTCAACCAATCGTTGCTGAACTTTTAGTTGCTGAATCTGGGATTCTAACGATTTTTTTTGTTCATTAAATTGATGTTCAACAGTTGAAAAATCGACTTCAAAAGTCTCTAATCGTATTTGTTTTTTCTCGAGATTTGTATGTAATCTTATCAATGATTCCGACAATTCTTGCAGTTGTTTTTGTAACTTTTTTTCTTGGTCTTCAAAGATTTGTTGATGAACAAACCAGTTTCCTGTATCAATTAAAACATTGATATCTAAAGATTTGGTTTTTAAATTAGCGATTTCGCTCTCTAGTATTTTGATGTTATTCTCAAGACTTGAAACAAATTGTTCAACTTCTTTGACTTTGATCGCTCCATTTTTACTTCTCTCTTGTAGCGTCTCAATCTTGGTTGTTAAATCGGCAATTTTAATAAGTGTTTCATAATCAACACGTTTTTCTTGCAGTTTTTCTAAGTTATTGTAATCCGGTTTTACTCGTTCTAATTCTGATTCAATCTTTTGGTTATTTTGTTCTAAATCTTTGTAAATCAATCTAAATTTCTCTAAATCTTTTGACTTGGTTTCGAGTGAATTACTTGTTTTTTCTTGTTCATTTAGTAAATGTCTGAACGCTTGAAAAATTCGTTCGTATAATTCCAAATGGTTTTTCTTAGCATCTTTTTCTGTTTTTTGAATAGAAAGTTCTTGAAAAACTTTTCTTTTTTCATTTAAATTATCCGCTTCGGATTTTAAGTCTTTTAAAAATTGAAAACGTTCTTTTGCAGCATTTAATTCTTTTTGTAAAACATCGTTTAATCCTTTTTGTTGATCATATTTTTCTTTTAATTCAGAGATTTGCTCTTCTGAAATCTCATTGAAGCCAGATAACTTTCCTTCCAAACGACTGATTTCAATCAAATTTTCTTGATTCAAAGAGGCCGTTTTATGTTGTAAATCAAAACGATGAAGATTAAAAATCTCTTTCATCATTTGAGTTCGATCTTTTGCACCAAGTTCAATAAACTCTTTAAATTGACCTTGCGGGATGATGATTGTACGCTTGAAATTCTCGTAACTCAAACCGATAATTTCTTCAGCTTTCGTATGTGTTAATGGTTCCCAATCCTCTTTTTTCCACTCATAAAAAGTGGCACCAACGGTTTTTATGTCTTCAAATCGTTTAGAGTTTCTTCTAAACTCTCTTGTAGCACGGAATTTTTTATTTTCAAAATTTAAAAAATCAAATTCTATGTAAGCTCTATTCGATTTCAAATTCATCATGTTGTATGAACGTTTTTCTTTCGCATTTAAACGTTCAGTTTCGCCGTACAAAGCAAATGTAATTGCTTCTAATACAGAAGATTTGCCAGAACCTACTGGTCCAAAAATCCCAAATAAACCTGCTTCGATTAATCTTGAAAAATCGATAGTTTGTCTTTTTTGATAAGAATAAAGACCTTCAATAGTAAGCTGAACAGGAATCATAATAATTGTCTTGAGGTTTTTAATAGTGAGTTGATAACAAAAATACGGATAAACTGGCAATTCTTTCTAATTATTGCATCGAAGAATAGCGATGAAAATTCATTTCATGTTGAATAATAATTCATCTACTTTATACCTGAACTAAAAATCTTGACATAATGTTTCTCGAAAGGCATTCATTAACAAAGTTTTATATAAGAAATATGTATTTATCACAATATCAGTAGATTATATTAGTTTTGACTTGTTGGATTGAGGCTAATTGACAAATTTTAGATAATTTTCTTTTTGTTATATGATTGAAGTCATAAAAATGATGTATAATTATTCCGTACCTTTACAATTGAAGAAAAAAGCCGTTAAATTCTAGAGAAATCATTAACAAGTTCTTAAATAATCATTATATTAAAATTAACATATCATGAAGAAAACAATTAAAACTATTGCCCTTTTATCGTTGACAATATTTGTAATAGCTTGTAAAGGGGATGAAAAGAAAACAGAAACTACGACAACTGAGACTCCTTCAGTTACAGAAACTTCAACATCTGAAAGCACTGCTTTTACGCTGACAATTGAAGGGAATGATCAGATGCAGTTTAATAAAACTGAATTAAGGGTTCCAGTTGGAGAACCAGTAGAACTTACGTTAAAACACGTTGGTAAAATGGCCAAAGAAGTGATGGGACACAACTTTGTTTTGTTAGACGTGGGTGTAGATTTTAACACCTTTGCTACTGAAGCATCTACAGCAAAAGACAACGACTATATTCCGGAAGATACTAGCGGAATCATAGTTCACACAGGTATGCTTGGTGGAGGAGAGTCTGAAACTGTTGAGTTTACCATCAACGAGGCAGGTACATACGATTTCTTATGTTCTTTTCCAGGACATTATGCTATGATGAAAGGCGTTTTGATCGCTGAATAACACAAATCACAACTATTAAACCATAAATTATGAATATTTTAGAATCAACCACCATTGGAGAAATAGTTGCAGCCGACTATAGGACAGCTGCTCTATTTTCCCAATTGGGAATTGACTTTTGTTGCAAAGGTCATCGTACTTTAGAAGAGGTTTGCACAAAAAAGAACCTTAATCCAGAAAATATAAAACACGACCTGACATCGATTATGTCTAAAAACGATGACAACACTATCGATTTTAAATCATGGGAGATTGATTTACTGGCCGATTATGTTGAAAAAACGCATCATCGTTACGTTGAAGAAAACTCACAAGTTCTTTTGGGAATGTTAAATAAGCTTTGCAAAGTTCACGGAGATAGACATCCAGAATTGTTTGAAATCAATCAACTGTTTTTGGAGTCGGCCCAAGATTTAGCAGCACACATGAAAAAGGAAGAGTTGATTTTGTTTCCGTTTATCCGAAAAATGGTAGCAGCAAAGAGAGGGCAGCAGCCTATAGTGCGACCACACTTTGGAACAGTAGATAATCCAATTTCTATGATGATGCATGAGCACGATACGGAAGGTGAGCGGTTTAGAAAAATAGCAATGTTGACAGAGAATTATAATCCGCCGGCAGATGCTTGTACAACTTACAGAACCGCCTTTAGTATGTTGGATCATTTTGAGAAGGATTTACATAAACACATTCATCTTGAAAATAACATCTTATTTCCAAGTGCACAGCAAATGGAAAAAATGTTGAACTAAGTATTTAGAGTTAATTATTTGTTCAAGAAGAGGTTGACCAAATGTTTTGGACAACCTCTTTTTTTTATTATTGAGCAAAGAAAATGTTTTTGAATACCTGAATGATGGTGTTTATTAGACTAAATTAGATGCAAAAGAAAACTGTAAGTTAATGTGTTAGGGATTGAAGCGGCAGCTTTTTGTTTTAGGTAGAAAACAAAAACTACAGCGAAAAGCCTGACGCTTGCGCAACACCCAAATAAAAATAATCCGCTATCAAATGATAACGGATTATTGGTTTAATATCTTTGTTCGGAAGAGAACAAAAGTGGAAAGTTATTTTTTGTAGTTTACAAAGAATTCGTGCAATGTACGGATACCAGTGCCGGTTCCGCCTAAGCCTTTGTAATTTTCTGGAGCTTCGGTAAATGCCGGGCCAGCGATATCAATATGTACAAAAGGTGCTTTGGCAAAATGTTCTAAGAATTTTCCAGCTGTAATGGTTCCAGCCATACGACCGCCAACGTTTTTTAAATCGGCACAGCTTGATTTTATTTGCTCTTTATAATCGTCCCAAAGTGGTAGCTGAATCATACGCTCATGTACTTTTTCACCAGCTTTCAATAAAGCTTGATTGGTTTTTTCGTCTGTGTTACTCATCATACAAGCAGCACGAGAGCCAGCAACAATAAGAGCTGCTCCTGTTAGTGTAGCTGAATTAATTATCAATTCTGGAGTGTATTTGGTTGCATAACTGATTGCATCTGCCAAAATCATACGTCCTTCAGCATCGGTATTCAAGACTTCAACAGTTGTTCCGTCCATCATTTTTACGATATCACCTGGTGCATAAGCATCGCCACCAGGACGATTGTCTGTAGCTGGAATCAAAGCTATTAGATGAACATTGAGCTGATTAAGAGCTGCTGCATAAATTGTTCCTGCCATCATTGCTGCTCCACCCATGTCGGATTTCATAGAATCCATGGAGTTTAGCGTTGGTTTCAGCGAAAGACCTCCTGTATCGTAAACCACGCCTTTTCCAACTAAAACAATAGGTTTGTCGTTGCTAGGATTTTCAGGTTTGTATTCAACAATAGTAAATGTTGGTGGTTGAACGGAACCTTTGTTTACCGCTAGTAATCCACCCATTTTTAAAGCTTCAATCTGAGATTTGTGTAACACTTCTACTTTCAATTTAGCTTCGTCTCCAATTTCTTGAATTTCCTTTGCTAATTGAAGAGCTGTTAGGTATGAATTAGGTTCGTTGACTAAATCGCGCGCCCAAATTACTGCTTTGATTACATTATTCATCTTTTTGATTTCTTCTTCGGATACCGCACCATGTATGAAAATTTGTTCCAAAGCAAACTCTTTTTCGTCGGCATCTTTAAAGTACTTTAAAAACTGATAGTTCGACAATGCCAAACCTTCTGCCAGCGCCAATGTAGTTGCTCCTTCACCGATTAGTGTGATTTGTGTGGTTTTTCTGTTCAATTTTTCACGGATATTGAAACCAGCTACACGCATTTTTTCTAAGTCGGCGTTTTCTTTTACAAAAAATGCAACCGAATTACCTATTTTGGTTAAATCTTCTTTTTCGTCGCTGTTTTTAAAATGCTCAAAAGCTTCTTTTATAGAGTTGGGTAGGTTAGAATTGATTTGGGTCTGATTGTTTACTACGAAAGCAAATGCATTTCCTGTAAGTTGTGTTGTAAGTTGTAACATTTTCAATTTATTTTATGAATACAAAAATACGAAAAAAAAGACAACTTTTTTGCACTGCTGTTTGTTTCCTATTTCTGTTTTTACTTTTTGTAGAGCAAACACAATCGCTCTATCTAAGTAAATTTACAGTGGACAAAAGTAGAATTCAATTTTTATTTTAAAACAAAGCAATACTTATAAATTCCTTATCTTTGTGATAATGTTCTTAAATTATGTTACAGTCAAAAGGTGTTAAACGTACATTCAAACACAATTTGTTTTTGGCGATTTTCTTTGCTTTCACTGCTGGGATAGTCAATATCTATGGTTTTGTGAATTTAGGCGTTTTTACAACAAATATTACGGGTCACGTTGGCGAATTTGCTCTTGCGTTTGAACTATCCAGATGGCTTGCTGTCAAGAAAATTACTTTTTGGCTTCTAGCTTTTGGATTAGGATCCTTTTCATCGGCACTTATTATTGGTTTCTTCGAGAAGAAACATCCCTGGTTGTCTTATGCCATACCAATTCTAACCGAAATTATTTTATTGATTTGGTGTTTGCTTATTCACGATCAACATGGTGCACAAAGTAAACAAATTCTAATTTTGTTATTTGCGATGGGACTTCAAAACGGTATTGTTTCTGTGGTAAGTGGAAAAGTTGTTAGAACCACGCATCTCACAGGTATGATAACTGATATTGGGATTGGTTTATGTAAATTTCTTCTAAGGCAAGGCAATAAATTTTTCGTATTGCGGTCGCTGTTGTTAAATATATCTGTGGTTTTTTCGTTTATTATTGGCGGTATTTTGAGTGCTTTTTTAACAATAACGTATCAAGAAAACGTATTATTGCTTCCTATCGGTTTATTGATTTCAGCTTTGATTTTTGATTTTAATAGTATAACCAAAACAATGAATAAAATGCTGCGAATAAGAGATCGATTACCAATCTTAAAATAAATCAGCAATAAGGATGAGTAGGTACCAAAAAATAGGTACACTTTCTGCCCACAAATGGGTGTAATAAAATGAACGGTTTGTGTTTACAAAATAAGTCAATAAAGCGATGACGCCTATTAAAAGTGCATTGACAATCATTTGGTATTCGTAACTGCCTGTTTTGAAAAAATCAAGTGTAAAAAGAAGGATGCATAAAAAGTAAATCCATTTTTTAGTTGCTTCGATACCAATGTTTTGAGGTACTGTTTTTAATTCTACCGCATCGTTTTCTAAATCTTTTATTTCAAAAATAAGAATGAGCACCAAGGTTAAAATAAACCTTTGGAAAAATTTCAAAATCATATCAGAGCTTATCGAAAATCCAGCTTCCAACAAAGGGAGGAGCAAGGTAACGCCTGCCCAGCAAACACTCACAATATAGATTTTCATTCCAGCGCTATTACGTAGGTTTGTGGATTTCTTGCTCAAAGGAATAACGTAGAGGAAATTTAAAAATCCAAAAGCTAGAATGGTGAGTTGAGTAGCTAATTGAAAGCTCAAGAAAAGATAGAAGCAAAATCCAAGTGCCACAGCCGTTAGTAAGATGATGGCTTTTAGCGTGGGTTTATAATGGCGGTTTTTTACAACGAACTCATAAAACTTGACGATGTTGTAACTACATAGAGTAGAACAGAATACAAAAGCAATGATGTGCCAATTCAAAGCTAAATCAGCATAAAAATAAGTGATTCCTGTTAAAGCTGCAGTTGCAAAGGCCACATGCAAACTTGATTGTAGATACCAATCCAGTATGTTTTTCAACTTGTCCAAAATATAAACAAACAAACCTCAAAGATAAGTATCTCTGAGGTTTGTAGTGAGTTTTTTAACAAAAATGAAGGAGATTAATAAATCCCGATGTAATGATTTCCGGTTTTGTTTACTAATTGAGCTCCTTTAGTTACAGTTCCTGTTTTACTGTTTAGGATGTAGATGTTTCCATTTTTCCCTACTGGAGTTACGGCTATATATACTTCATCTCCATCAACAACAAATCCTTGATATTGACCAAAATCTAATCCTTTTTCGTATGGTAAATCTACTACAGTTGCCGTTTTAGCATTTAAATCAACACGAGCAACAAAGCCTTGGTCTTCAGCTCCATGGTGAGCGTACATTACATAAGCAATTCCGTTCCCAGCATATCTCCAAGCGTCTACATACGAACCGTTTACGCCCAATGCATTGTCTAGGCTGAAAGTGTAAGAATTATCATACTCATTGTCTTGATTGATTTTAAGGATGTGAGATCCTTTAGTACCTCTTTGAGTAGCTTGGTAGATGTTGCCATCATTTGCTGCAAAAGCATTGAAACTACGATATCCGCTAGTGTCACCATTATCAATATTTGAAGTGATTACTTTTGGATTTTGTAATGTTGGGTAATCTACTACTACTGATTTTGAACCTAAGCGAGTAAATCCTGATTCGTTATCACCTGTTTCTGGATTGGTCTTGCGCATCCACGTTCCAATGATTAATTTATTTCCTGCTTTGTTTAAAACTGGAGAATCTAAACGGAAAATGTGATGACCTTCAGCTTCTTCAGTTTCAGTTAAAGGCAATTCATATTGTTTGAAGTTTTGAATCAAGGTGTTTTGTAAATCCAAAGCCAAAACAGTTGCGGTTCCGCGTGTATAAAGGTAGTTTTCGCTATCGTCGGTAACCACTTGTGGAGCAGTTACGTTTACAGCAATCCCTGTTTTGTCACCATCAAAAAGTTTTGCCCATCTTGGTGAAGTTCCCGCGTATTGAGCAATGCTAACTGTTACGTCAGCTGGTGTGAATTGACTACCTCCTAAAACGTTGTATTTAGAAAATTCTCCTCCGTTATCGCCAGTATATGCAATGCTAAACAAAACTTTTCCGTCTTCGGTAGATTGTAGACGAGCAGTTCTGTTAGAAGGAACTGGATATCCGTTTTCGTAAACGTCTATAGAAACGCTTGGGTCTTTCGCATCAGATTTGCTAACTGAATAAACTTTTGTTCCTCCGTTTCCATCACCCGCTTCGCTTTGCATTAAAGCTCCAGCAACTGTAATCCAACGTTCAGTTGTTGGATTTTCTTGTTCGTCAGTAATAGCATCATCAGAATCACAACTAGTAAAAAATACTGCACTAGCAACTGTGCTTAAAAGGACAGATTTGAAAAATATTTTTTTCATAAAAATGATATATTAGAATTTATTAAATGAATAATTTAATTTTAAGTAAAAGGCACGCCCAGGTTTTTGAACTGCAAAATTGTCATATGCTTCTTTATTGAAGATGTTTTTTACATCGAAGCTCAGTACGAATTGCTTATTAGGGAATTCATAACTCAATCCCACATCCTGTATGAATTGTTTTGGTGTTCTAAATGATCCCATTTCCAACCAATTGGTGTAAAAAGGATCAATCATATTGAAACCATAATGTAGATTTAGCTTGGTATCTTTCAAAAACACATTGTCAATGGCGTATTGTACACTTCCAGATGCAGTAAAGAAAGGTTCGTTGGGCAATTGTTGGTTGTAATAACCAAATAAATTACCGTTTTGATCGTATTTTTTATTGAAAACTGTCTGAAATCTAGATGCATTCGCAAAAACGATCATGCGCTCGTTGAATTCATAAAACAATTCGATTTCAAAGCCTTTTGATTTTGTTTTATCCAAGTTTTCAAACGGAGTTGTTTGTTCGGCATCGTTTATTCTTGTGTTTGAACGTTGTGCAATTCGGTCTTTTGTGTTTCGAACAAAAGCGTTCGTCCCAAAAGAAAATTTATGTTCTTTAATTTTATAGGGGCCAAATTTTACACCAAGGTTTATGTTATTGCTGATTTCTGCACGAAGCGAATTGTTTTCAATAATATTTTCACCGATATCTCCAAATATCTCGGAGTCTACAGGCAGGCGAACTGCTTTTTCAAAAGAAGATAAAATCACAATTGAAGGCTCGAATAAATACGAAGCGGCAATTCCGTATCCAATATAATCGTAACTGTTGCTGAAATGCTCATCAACTCTCTGTTTTACGCCATCGATGGTTTGAACAGTGGGTTTGATTTTTTTCAAAGATTGTTTGTAATATTTTGAAAATAGATTGGTTTTCAATTTGCTTTCAAAAGCTTTCATTTCATATGCAAAACCCGTGATACTTTTTGTTAAAGAACGATCTTCTATAAAGCTTCTTTCCAGTCCGGTTTTCATTTCATCATCGTCTTGTCGATCGAAATTGTAATACAAGTGGTTAAGCACCAAACGATGGTTCGGAGTGATTTCGTAAGTTAAATCTCCGCGAAGTGTATAGACACTTCTGTTTGAATGATTGATTGTTGGAGCACCTTGCTGAGCGCCAGTACTTGAAAGTATAGGATTGCCGTATAAATCTAGATTTTTTTCTCCAAACCAGTTATAGTTCCATTTTACAGTATCATTGACCATTTGGTGTCTTTTACTGTGCATTGCAGTAAGGTTGAAATTCAATCCTTTTGCTAAAAAGTCGTCTTTTCTATATGTTAAATTGAATACTTGTGCATCCGATTCTTCAAATCGCCCCATATAAGGTTTGGTCATGTAAGTTCCATGCTGAATTTCACGATAAGAATCTGATCCATTGAAACCTATAAAGAATTGATCTGCCAACTTCACATCGGTAAAGCCGACTTCAACTTGCCCTCCAATAGATTTGTAAGCATCATTAAATCTCTTGGCTCTTACTTGTTCTAAACGACCATTTGGTAGCGTGTTTTTCACGAATTTTCCCCAAACTTCATAGTCATTATCTGAATAGTTATAAAAACCAGAAGCTTTTACGGTTAAACCATTGTTGCTGTTGCGAGTAACGCCACTAAAATTGCCTTGGGAAGTATTGAATGAACCATAAGAAACTGAAGCATTAAAACTGTTTCTAACTCCTTTTTTAAGAACCACGTTGATGGCGCCACCCAAAGCATCATCAGATAAATGAATGGGAACCACGCCTTTGTAAACTTCTATACGCTCGATTAATGCAGGAGGAATACTGTTGAGGTTGAAAGATGAACCATAAGTAGAAATTGGAATACCATCGATAAAGATTTTGACAGAATTTCCCGACATTCCGTTAAGGTTATAGTTTGCCGACGATCCCAATCCACCATTTTGACGAACTCTTACACCAACAGAGCGGTCTAATAGCTCGTTAGTTTGTATATTTCTTAATGCGGCTTCTTCTGTTTCAATCACGGTTACAGCAAAACCCTCTTTTTCTAATCTTGATTTAACCGATTCTATTTGAATAATCATATCATCAAGTAGCTGATTAGAATTCATTTCTTCCACATAAACATTCACTTCATAATCTTTTGTGTCGATTTCTATGGTTTTAAATTCAGAATAATCTCCAGCGATGACCAATAAGTCATAAGTACCTTTATTGACATTATTAAAACTAAAACTTCCTTCTTCATTTGAAAAAGTTGTTAAAATCTGCTCTTGTTTTGAAAGTCTGATTTCAGATCCAGGCAAGGTATTTCCAATTCCATCAAATACATGTCCATGCACAAGTATTTGTGAAGAAACAGTACTACAAATCACAAAAAATACAAAGGATAGAAATAACTTTCTGGTCATGGTTTTTTATGTTACTAAAAATTTTCAGCGAAATTAAATCTTATTTAGACAAAGTCCAAATAAAAAGAAAAGAAATATTTTAATGACAATAAAAAAATAAATCGTAAATTTACAATAGCTATTAATTCAACTGAATCAGCAGTTTGCTCCTTAATATATAGAGTTAGGGTAATGTTGTTGTTTTTTGTCTAATGATTAAATAGATGTATCTTGCTAACTTTTTGGTATTTAGTGTTTTATAGGGATTACGATTGTTGGATAAATGTTAAAATAAGAGTTAAATTTTAAAAAAGCTAATTAATTGGATAATAATAATTAAATTTGGTACCTTAAAACGAAGTACGGTTAATTTTAAAAAATAATGAAAAATAAGATCACAAAGCTAAGTTTAGCACTTATATTAATGTTGGGAACGACAATGGGAGTGGCTCAAACAATGCCTAAAGAGGTTAGAGAAGGAACAAATGTCGAATATCTAACACAGTTTGCTAAAGAAAAAGTAATAGAGTTTGAACGAAACTACGAAAAAGCTGTTAAGATAGCTGAAGAGCGTGGTATGCCTTTGAGTGGAGATAAAGAAGGAAATTTTTTCTCTTTAATCGGATACGATGAGGAAGTTGGTTCATTGCTTTACAGAACAACATATAACAATATAGCTGGAGCAAGTTCTTTACAGACGGCGAATGCTAAAGTGATGCACACAGCTGGTGTTACTGGAAGTGGAATAAGAGTTGGTGTATGGGATGGAGGCGTTGGATTGCCGAATCACCAAGCTTTTGCAGGTGGAAGATATACAGTTAGAGATGATGGAAACGCATCTTGGACTACAGCAACAGGTAGAAGACATGCTGCTCACGTTGCTGGAACTGTAGCTGCTGGAAATTTTGGTGATGGTACGGCTATGGGATTCGCCTATGAGTCTCAGGTTTATGCATACAATTGGAGAAATGACGTGTCAGAAATGGCTACTGCATCTACACACTCATCTATGCCTATTTTGGTGTCGAATCATTCTTACGGCATCGATTATGATTTATATACTGGCGGTCCAGGTATTTTTGGACGATACGACACCAATGCTCATGATTTTGATGTGATTGCAAACAATGCACAATATTATACTATTGTAACTGCGGCGGGTAACGACAGGGCAAAGAACTACAACCCAGGTAGGGGAGGTAAAGATTTGTTGAGTTGGGGTGCTGTTGCAAAAAATGCTGTTACTGTTGCGGCAGTTAATGGATTGACTAATTATACAGGGCCAAATTCTGTAACGATGTCATCCTTTAGTAACTGGGGGCCGACAGATGATTTTAGAATTAAGCCAGATATTTCTGCAAAAGGAGTTAGTGTAAAGTCGATTAGTAATGCTGGAACGGGGTCAACTGACGTGATGAGTGGTACTTCTATGGCATCTCCTGCAGTGGCTGGAGTTTTCGCATTGTGGCAACAACATCATCAAGATGTTTTTGAAAAATACATGAAATCTGCTACTGTAAGAGCATTGATGGCTCATACAGCTCGTGAAGCTGGACCTGCTCCTGGACCAGACTTTATGTTTGGTTGGGGATTAATCAATGCAGGTGCTGGTATGGAAGTAATGAACCAAGCAGATACAGGTGAAGCGTTATTAAAAGAATTTAATTTGCCGAATTCAAGAGAGTTTGCTTACGAATTTCAATATGATGGGGTAGAACCATTGGTTGTAACTATGGCATGGAACGATCCTGCATTTCAGGCTACGACTTGGACCAATGTAGATACAAAGTTATTGATAAATGACTTGGATTTACGCTTGATCAATATGGATACACAGACAACTTATTATCCATGGGCGTTAAGAAGAAGCTGGTCAATTCCGTCTACAAGTAATCAGATTGCTATTAGAACAGGCGACAATATGCGAGATAATATTGAGAAGATTGAACCTGCTAATGCTGTGGCAGGTAACTATAAAATAATAATCAGTCATAAAGGAAATCTAACAGGAGGAAGCCAAGATTATTCTTTAGTTATTACTGGAGCTGGTGGTGTAATGCCTAATACAGACGGGACAGTTTCAGTAGAACAAATAGCTTTAGAAAGTTTAAGCTTGTACCCTAACCCAGTAGAGGATGTTCTAAACTTAAGCGGAGATTTGAATGTTTTGAGTGGTAGTGAAATGGCTGTTTATACATTGAGTGGCAAAAAAATTATAGAAGCTGTTTTTGACGCCAATTCACCTCAGTTGAATGTTTCAAAATTAGAGACAGGAGTCTATATCCTAACGATTTCTAAAGAAGGTGTTAAACAAGATTATAAATTTATTAAGAAGTAACTGCTTGATAAATAGATGTAAAAAAAGCCCAAGATCACTCTTGGGCTTTTTTGTGAAAATAATTTTAAATATTCACATGTTAAAAGTTTGTTATTATAGGAAAAAGGTTTAGTTTTGTATCTAAACTAATTCAAATTAAATTAATATGAGATCAAAGTTTACTTGGATGCTGACTTTGTGTTTTGTTTTCTTTGTGCAAATAGGTTTTGCGCAGACTAAACAAGTGAGCGGAGTCGTTAGAACAGAATTTGGAGATCCTATTCCAGGAGCTTCTGTTTTGTTAGTAGGTACCAATGAAGGTACGGAGACAAACGTCAATGGGAACTACAGTTTAAACGTAAAAAAAGGTGACCGTATCAGAGTTATTTTTGAAGGTTACAAAACGGTTACGGTTACGGTTTCCGATTCTAATGTCTTGAATTTAATGATGATAGAGGAAGATCCGTTTGACTTGGAAGAAATTGTGGTAGATACATATAGAACCACTGCAAAAGAAGAGGTTGCTTCGTCAATTTCTTCTGTTACTTCCAAAACAATCGAAGGACGCCCGAACGCTTCAGTAATTCAAACACTACAAGGGCAAGTGCCTGGTTTGAATATTGCCACAGGTTCAGGACAGCCTGGATCAAGCAATACGCAAGTGGTACTTCGTGGTATCGGTTCGATAAATGGTTCGATTGAGCCTTTATATGTAATCGATGGTGTGCCAATGTCATCAAGTCGTTTCAGATCATTGAATCCAAACGATATCGATCGTATCGATGTTCTTAAAGATGCTGGTGCTACTGCTATTTATGGTAACCGCGGGGCAAATGGTGTAATTGTAATTACAACAAAAAGAGGTTCTTTTGAATCTGATTTAAGTATCAGATACGTAGGAACTACTGGTGTGTCTTCAATCCAAAAAAATGGTTACGACTTGATGAGCACGTCTGAATATGATAGTTTCTTAAATCAAGTGCGTGAAGATTATCCGAATGGTGGTTTTAGAGCTTTGACTGATGCTCAAAGAGCTATCAATACTTCTTGGACAGATGTATTCTTTAATGATGCAATCAGCCAATCACACACTTTAATGTTTAGTGCAGGTGCAAAAAACTTGTCTTCTTTCACTTCAGTAGGTTACTCAGATTTCGAAGGGATTTTAATTGGAACAGGTTTACAACGTTTCAATGTTAGATCTAATGTTGATGGAAAGAATAATTCAGGTAAATTAAATTATGGACTTAGTTTTAATGCTAACTATTCTAAGTCTGATATGGAAAATAGTGCAGGAACAAACGCGGTTAACCAAAACTATTTCTTAGGTGCATTTCAAGCTTTACCTTATTTAGATCCTTCATTGTATCTTGGTACTGGTCAATCAGCAATTGATTTGTTCAATAGATTTGGAGTATCTGGAGGTATGCCTTATATGTTGTTGGATAAAAGACGTACGTACCATTTTAGCCAAAACGAATTGAAAATGTTGGTTAACGGTAATATCAATTACAAGTTAAGTGATAATTTCACGGTTGCTAACCATACAGGTATCGATTATCAATCAATCAATCAGAACAGCTCAACTCATTATGATTCATTCAATGAATTGTACTTTGCAGTAGGTGGACAAGAATACTTTGGTAGAGCTAGTGATATTTTTGAAGAGCGAATGATTTTTAACTCTAACACAAGCTTACGTTACGAAAATACTTGGAATGATGTTCACAAAGTTACAGCTGGTGCTTATATGGAGTATGTTAAAGCGCACTTTAAATCTAGATCAATTAATAAAAGAGGTTTTGATCCTATTTTCTGGTCAGATGGTGGATCCACAGGTTGGATTAATCCTGCAGAAAACTACCAGTTATATGCACCTACTGGAGCTATGGGCGTAAGCAACGCTGGATTGTTCTCATATTTTGGAGTTGCTAGCTACGACTACGATCGCCGTTACGGTTTAGATGCTACTATTCGTAGAGATGCTTCTTTCCGTTTTGCTAATGACAACCGTTGGGGTACCTTCTGGTCTGTAGCAGGTAGATGGAACATCGACAACGAAGCATTTATGGAAGATACAGCATTTAATACTTTGAAATTAAGAGGTTCTTACGGGGTTTCTGGTAACCAAGATATCTTAAATACTGGACTTTTCGGAGCAGCTCAGTTGTTCCAAACTCAGTACTCTTCTGGAGTGGTGTACAACCAAGAGACAGGTTTATTTGTGTCTTCATTGCCAAATCCTCAGTTGCAATGGGAAGAAATTTCTCAAGCAAACATTGGTTTGGACTTTGGAGTGTGGAACGATCGTTTAAGAGGTTCGGTTGACGTATATAAGAAACAAACTGATGAGCTGTATTTGAGTAGACCTGTATCTGCAATTAACGGTGCTGCAACTATTGCTGCAAACTATGGTTCGATGAAAAACGAGGGTATCGAGTTGAACATTGCTGGAGATATCATCCGTGATGATCAAACAAGATTGACTTTACACTTAAACGGAGCGTATAACAAAAACACTGTACTTGATATTCCATCAGAAGAAGGATTCTTCTGGGGTGGTGGTTTGACAGCTTACCGTGAAGGTTCAATGATTGGAGAGTTGTATATGCCAGAATTTTTAGGAATTAACCCTGACAATGGTAATATGACTTTTAGAACTAAAGATGGAGGCGTAACTGAAGATCCAACAGACTCAGACAACCAATGGTTGGGTAAATCTGCATTCCCGATCTATCAAGGTGGATTTGGACTTGACTTTGAACATAAAGGATGGTTCTTGACTGCAAACTTTACTTATGCTCTTGACGTTTGGAGATATGATAACGAGTACTATTTCTTTACAGCTCCTACGTTTATCGGTGAAAACAACTTGTCAAATGACATGAGAGATTATTGGACACCAGACAATCGTAACTCAAAATTCCCAGCTATGGTTGGATCTAATTTTGCTAATGCGAGTGGTTCATCGTTTTACTTACAAGACGCTTCTTACGTAAGATTAAGATATTTGTCAGTTGGGTATAACTTTAAGAAAAAAGACATCGATTTCATGAAACTTACTGGTTTAAGAGTTTATGCACAAGCAGAAAACTTATTTACTTGGTCTAAATGGAGAGGTTGGGATGCAGAAAGTAACAGAACTGTAGATTATGGTCAATATCCTACACCTAAGACAGTGTCTTTCGGAGTTGAAGTTCAATTTTAAACAAAAATAAAGAATTATGAAAAAAATATTTTTCTCGGTAGCATTAGCTGCAACTATGCTAACTGCGTGTTCTGATGCTTATGAAATTGAACAACCGGGTATTGTAACAGATGAAGCAGCTGTTTTTAGAACACCTGCTGATATAGAAAAAGGGATACGTACTATTTATGGTTTGTTTCCCCGCGAAACAGAAATAAGCTTTACATCTTTCTTTACAGATGAGTTAGGTGTAGGCGTTGATAACTCTGGACAAGGAGTAAATGACGGAAGTTATACTTTCTTGTTACAAGCAGGAACTGGTGCCCCTCAAGCTATTTGGGGTGGTTACTATGGAAGTGTGAATCGCTTGAATAGAATTGAGAACCGTATTCTTGAAATGTTGGAAACGGCTTCCAATGCAGATAAGAGACTTTTGAACAAACAATTGGCTCATGTATATGGATTAAGAGCATTTTGCCATTATAAATTGTTCGCTTTTTTCACTCCAGACTATACAGATCCTAATGGATTGTCAGTTATTAAGTTTGACTTTTTACAAACAGATGATTATAACAATTTTGTTGGAAGATCAACTGTAGGTGAAATTGTTGAATTTATTGAGGATGATATTGAAAAAGTTAGAGACTTAGGTGGAATTCCTGATGTTGGTAGCGGTTTCGCTTCAATGCCTTTTATCGAGTCGATCGAGATTAAGTTGAATGCAATGCTTCAATCTGATCAATCATATGCTAAGTTAGAAGATGCATTCAACCGATTGGTTAATCCACCAGCTATTGATCCAACTGATCCTGATGCGATTTCTATACCTGCTAAGTATTTAGACGGAATGGATTATCAAACAATTTTTACTTCAACACCTTTCGACGGTGGTGAGGCAATATTTAAATTGAACCGTACATCAACAGATGGTGGAACTACTTCAGGTATCGGGAGTGCTTGGCATAGTGCTAGATTTGGTGAAGGGGCTGCGTACATGGAAATAGGACGTTCTTTATACAATGAATTGGACAAGTTAGATCCAAGTCAGCTAGGAGCAACATATAACAATAATCGTAAAGATGCTCGTTACATATTTACTGTTCACAGAAACTCTAAAGTAGTGCCGAATTATGCTTCGTTAAATCCTGAGCAATACAGAGATAATGATATTCTTTATATCGGTAAATACCCTGGAGACATTCAAAATAGACCTTTAATGGCTAATTTATGGGAATTCAGATTCACAGATATGTTGTTAGCATTAGCTGAGAAACGTGCTCACGAAGGTAGTTTAACAGGAAATGTTGCAATTGATGATTACAGCAATGTTGAATCGATTATCTTTAACATTAGAGCAAGTAGAAATTACGAGGATGCTTCTGCAGGTATTCCAATATCAATGCCTACTGATTTTTCTTCTAAACAAGCTGCTTTTGCTAGAATCTTAGAAGAGCGTAGAGTTGAGTTCGCTTTTGAAGGTCATCGTTATTTAGATATGAAGCGTTTAGGTACAAGAGCGGGTAGCCCTGGTTTTGTTAGAGATCCACAAGATTGTATTTCTACAGGAGCTTGTTCTCTTGACCCTACAAGTCATAGATTAACAATGCCTATTCCGCGTTCAGAAATGATTGCAAACCCAAGAATGGTTCAAAATCCTGGGTACTAGAATTCAGGTTTTTTAAATACTTAAAAAGAGATGCGAAAGCATCTCTTTTTTTATTGTCTAAAATCCATAAAAAAACGTATTTTTGTTCAAATTTTGCTGTTTATGCGCCTGATTGTTTTTCTTCTATTTTTGTTCGTGGGAACAACGTTTGCTCAAAATAAGCCTGTTAGCGAAGGTAGAGCGCCTAATAAACGTAATATTGCTTCTGGACCTCGTGGTATAGACCGCTTTTCTGGTGTAAGTGCATCAAATTTGGATTCAATTAAAGTTAAAAAAATCATTACTGCTGCTGGTGATACCGTAGCACCAATTTCGGAGTATAAAATTTTTAATGAATATAGAAGGAACACTACATTTGATACTGTATTGACTGTCAAAAAGCAATATGCTCAAAATTACCTAAGGAAAGACTTGTTCGGTGTTGTAGGATTCAACAATGATGGACAAACTTATCAAGCATTAGATCCTAATTTTTTAAAGATCAATAATTTTATTAATTTTGGTTTTAATGCGCGGAGGTTCTCTTACTTAAACAAAGAAGATATTGATTATTACCGTGTGCCAACGCCTGCTTCAGAATTGTTTTATCGAAGTGTAACAGGAAAAGGTCAGAATTTAGATGCACTTATCACAATTAATACATCTGAGCAATTTAATATTTTTGTCGGCTATAGAGCGCTGCGATCCCAGGGTAAATATGTGAATCAATTAACATCAAATGGTAATTTTAAAATTGGCTCTAGTTATTACTCTAAAAATAAACGCTATCAATTAAAGAATCACATTACCTCTCAAGATATTTATAATGACGAAAGTGGAGGTATATTCGATACGCGCCAATTTGATTCTTCCGAAGCACCTTATAATAATCGTCAACAACTTAGGGTTCATTTTGATGATTCTAAAACCCAATTTAAAGGATTTCGAACCTATTTGGATCATAGTTTACAGTTCAATAAGTCAGAGGACAATAAAGCCTTGTTAAGACATCAATTTACTTATGAGTATTTTTCTAATGTTTTTCAACAGGCAAATTATAATCCGTTCAACCTTGAAAAGCCTTATTTTGGTACGGCTTTTTCAAGAGGAATCTATGACAAAGTACGATATAAACGATTTGAAAATGAGATTGATTTAGCTTTTGATTCTTCTACACTCGGTTTATTTGCCGTTTCTGCTGGTATTTACAACTTTAATTACTCATACGAATCAATTGTTTTTGATGCTGATAATAATTTAATTCCAAATCGGTTAAGAGATGATCTGCTTACAATAGGTGGTTCTTATGTTTTGAATAAAGAAAAGTATATTGCTGATATTGACTTTAAACAATCCGTAATTGGTCCAGCTTTGACGGATTTGAAAATCAATGCTGCTTTCTATTTGGTTGAAAATTATGGCTTACAAGCAAGTTTTAATCTGCAAAGTAAGATTCCCGATTACACTTATCAATTATTCCAAAGTGATTATACTGCTTTCAATTGGAGAAACTCTTTCTCAAACGAAAAATATTCAACTCTTAACGCTGTCTTAACCACACCTTGGGCTGAAATTTCTGGAACCTATCAAATGATTACAGATAAACTGTATTTTTCAAACGACGCCATTCAAACAGATGTTAATGGACGTTATTCTCAATTATTGGTCAGTCCAAAGCAATATGATAAAACCATTAATTATTTCAGTTTAAAAGCATCAAAAGAATTTCGATTTGGAAAATGGGCTTTAGATAATACACTTCAATATCAACAAACAGTTCAAGAAGATGCCATTTTAAATGTTCCTCAATTAATCACTCGAAACACACTTTATTATTCGGATCAGGTTTTTAATAAGGCGTTGTTTTTTCAAACGGGTATTGTGTTTAATTATTTCACTAAATATTACGCTGATGAGTACCATCCCGTTATCGGTGATTTTATGGTTCAAAATAGAGTCAAAATCGGAGCCTTCCCTATGTTTGATTTCTTCTTAAATGCAAAAGTAAAAACAGCACAGTTTTATTTAAACATAGAACATTTCAACTCTTCTTTAACGGGTTATCGCTATTATAATACCCCTTCGTATCCATATAAAGATATGTTTTTTAGATTGGGAGTTAAGTGGAATTTCTTTAACTAAGTTTAAAGAATTAAAAGGTTTTTTGACCCAAACCTTCTTTGTATATTTGTCTAAAATCTAAAGGAAAAATGAATTACGCAAAAAATATCTTAGAAACTATTGGAAACACACCTTTGGTTCAGTTAAATCATATTGTAAAAGATCTGCCTTGTAAGGTTTTTGCTAAGGTTGAATATTTTAACCCTGGGCATTCTTGTAAAGACCGAATGGCCTTGAAAATGGTTGAAGATGCTGAAGCCGATGGTAGATTACAACCAGGAGGAACGATTATTGAAGGTACTTCTGGAAACACTGGTATGGGCTTGGCTTTAGCTGCAATTGTCAAAGGTTATAAATTAATATGTGTACTAACCGACAAGCAATCTAAAGAAAAGATGGATATATTGCGCGCTGTTGGTGCAGAAGTAGTAGTTTGTCCAACTGATGTAGAGCCTACAGATCCACGTTCATACTACTCAGTTTCAAAAAGATTGGCCGAAGAAACTCCAAATTCTTGGTATGTAAATCAGTATGATAATTTATCAAATACCAAGGCAAATTATGAACAAACTGGACCTGAAATTTGGGAACAAACCGACGGTAAAGTAACACATTTTATTGTAGGAGTAGGTACTGGAGGAACTATTTCAGGAATTGGTAAATATTTGAAAGAACAAAATCCCAACGTAAAAATATGGGGAGTTGATACGTATGGTTCTGTTTTTAAAAAATATCATGAAACAGGGATTTTTGATGAAAACGAAGTTTATGCATATGTAACTGAAGGTATTGGAGAAGATATTTTGCCTAAAAATGTGGACTTCTCTGTAATCGATGCATTCCAAAAAGTAACCGATAAAGATGCAGCAGTTTACTGTAGAAAATTAGCTTTGGAAGAAGGGATTTTTGTAGGAATGTCTTCTGGGTCTGCCATCAAAGGTTTGTTGCAAATGAAAGACGAATTGAAACCTGAAGATGTAGTTGTTGTTTTATTTCACGATTCGGGTTCACGCTATATAGGAAAGATTTTTAACGACGATTGGATGCGCCAAAAAGGTTATTTCGACGAAGAGATCAATACAGCAGCAGATTTGATTGCGAGTAGAGGTGAAAAAACAATAGTAACATTACGTAGCGGTGAACTTGTAAGTCATGCAATTGAAAAAATGCGTCAACATCAAATCGGTCAGATGCCTGTTGTAGATAGCAATGGCTTTATTGGTTCGGTTAATCAATCTGATTTAATTGAAATATTTTTGAATGAAGGTAAAGCAGCAGAAGTACTAATAGAGAAAGTCATGGATCAACCTTATCCAATGGTTTCTGAACAAGCTACAATTGAAGAAATCTCTCAATTGTTGAAAAATGAACATCAAGCTGTTTTGGTAAAAACGGAAACTTCACACCAGATCATCACAAAATTCGATATTATTAATCTAATAAAATAGATTTTAAAATAAACATGAAAGCCTTAGCAATCTAGCTAAGGCTTTTTTTTACATTATCATAGATTACTTTTTTGGTCCTTGAACCAAATCTTCGTAGAATGTGTAGTTTTATATTAGGATTGTTCGGTTATTTACTTTAAATTTAAAGACTGTTTGTTTTTTAAGAAAAAATTTAGAGCATATAAGGGCATGCGAGAAGATTTTTTACATTATGTTTGGCGATTTAAAAAGCTAAACACGGCACTTTTGAAAACGGTTCAGGGAAATGAAATCGTAGTTAAAGATTTTGGGATGTTTCTAGAATCAGAAGGTCCTGATTTTTTTAACGCAAAAATATACATCGATCAACAACTGTGGGCTGGAAATATAGAAATGCATCTCAATGCATCTGATTGGTATGCCCATCATCACGAAATTGACGCAGCCTATGATAACGTGATTTTACACGTTGTTTGGAATAACGATATCCCGGTTGTAAGAGCCAATGGAGAGGAAATTCCAACGTTGTTACTGAAAGACTATGTGTCTGAAGTCACTTTTAAGACTTACAATAAATTTCTATCCGAACCCAAATTTATTTTTTGTGAAAATTATCTGAACTGTTTCTCCCCGTTTGATTGGATATTATGGAAAGAAAAATTAATGATAGAACGTTTAGAACAGTTTTCTAAACGTATTAATAAGGAGTTGAAACAGACCCAAAATAATTGGGAAGAAGCGTTTTATAGACTATTGCTTCGTAATTTTGGGTTGAATATCAACGGGGAATCTTTTTATCAAGTGGCTCTAGAATTGCCCTTGTCGGTTTTGAAGAAAAATCAATCAAACCTGATGCATTTAGAAGCACTTTTATTAGGAACTGCAGGTTTGCTAGTCAATGATATTGAAGATTATTACTTTAAAAATCTCCAAAAAACTTATGAATTTCTGGCGTACAAATATAATTTAAGCACTATTGTAACCAAAGTTTCTTTTCACAGACTTCGGCCGGATAATTTTCCAACTATTCGCTTAATTCAATTCGCTGGTTTCTTCCAAAAACAATTGTTTTTGTTCGATTTAATAAAAAACACAAAAGTTGTAAGACAAGATAATAATTTGTTGGGTTGTTCGGTCTCAGAATATTGGCAAACGCATTACATTTTTGGAAGAATACATAAAAAAAGGAATAAAACTGTTTCAAAGACGTTTTACGAATTGATTTTAATCAATACAATTTTGCCGTTTCAGTACGTTTATCATCATCAATTTGGTAAAGAGGTGATCGAGGATATCTTAAGCCATTATCAAAGTATTGAATATGAAAAAAACGCAGCCGTTTCAGTCTTTAAATCATTAAATGTTTCTGTTGAAAATGCCTTAGACAGTCAGGCATTATTGTATTTGAAGAAGAATTATTGCGATTTGCGACGTTGTTTGAGTTGTGATGTTGGTATAAAAATTATGAATCAATGAAGGTTCCTTATTTCAATAAAAAACAACGAATAGCAGTTGTGGTTTTGGTCGGAATCATCTGTGTGCTTCAGTTGATGATTTTCGGAACAAAATACATCGTACCAAAAAAGCAATTAAATGTTGAAGTGGATGCTCATCTGCAACAACAAATCGATAGTTTAAAACAATTGGCAGAAAAAAAGAAAATTGCTGCTACTTTTAATCCAAATTTTATCAACTATGAACGTGGATTTAGATTAGGAATGAGTGCTGAAGAAGTCGATAAATTAATGGAATTTAGATCTCGAGATGAATATGTGAATTCAGCATTGGAATTTCAACAAGTAACAGGTATTTCCGATAGTTTACTGAATGCTATTGCTCCTTTATTCAAATTTCCTGAATGGACACAAACCCGAAAACAACCCCAAAAAGTGCAGATAAAAGAAGTTGTGAAAAAATTAGATTTAAATAGCGCAACTTATAACGATTTAATCAGCTTGAAGGGAATTGGAGATTATTTCGCCACTGCAGTTTTGACAGAAAGAGAACGATTAGGTGGTTTTGTATCGGTCGATCAATTAGGATATATTAGGGGATTGAGACCGGAAGCCGTAACCATTTTAAAAAAATCAACATTTGTTGGAACAAAAGTTAAAATTGAAAAAGTACAAGTTAACAAAGCATCAAGAGAGCAATTAGCGCAGGTTCCCTATATAACTGCGTCTATAGCTCGTGAGATTGTGCTACTTAGAAGTAAAGAAGACGAGCCTTTGACGAAAGAAGATTTAGTAAAAATTAGCAATTTCCCTCTTGACAAAATTGAAATAATTGAAGTATATTTGACTTTTTAGAAAACGAATAAAAAACAAAACAAACAAATAAGTAAAATGAACTTCGAATACAACGAAACACAGGCTATGATTGCACAGTCAATCAGAGAATTCGCTGAAAAAGAAATTCGTCCAAATATTATGAAATGGGATGAAGAGCAAATTTTTCCGGTAGAATTGTTTAAGAAATTAGGTGAGATGGGATATATGGGCGTATTGGTTCCGGAAGAATTAGGCGGTTCTGGCTTAGGTTATCACGAATATATCACTGTTGTAGAAGAAATTTCTAAAGTAGATTCTTCAATCGGTTTGTCGGTTGCAGCTCATAACTCTTTATGTACGAATCATATTTTAACATTTGGAAACGAAGAGCAAAAGAAAAAATGGATTCCAAAATTAGCAACAGCTGAATGGATCGGAGCTTGGGGATTGACAGAGCACAATACTGGTTCTGATGCAGGAGGAATGGCGACTACAGCAGTTAAAGACGGGGATGATTGGATCATAAACGGTGCGAAAAACTTTATCACTCACGCTATTTCAGGTGATGTAGCTGTTGTTATTGTTCGTACAGGTGCAAAAGGAGATTCTCGTGGAATGACTGCTTTTGTTATTGAAAAAGGTACACCAGGTTTTACTTCTGGGAAAAAAGAAAATAAATTAGGAATGCGTGCTTCTGAAACCGCTGAATTGATTTTTGATAACTGTAGAGTTTCTGATGCCAACCGTTTAGGCGAAGTTGGAGAAGGTTTTATTCAGGCTATGAAAATCTTGGACGGAGGACGTATTTCTATCGGAGCTTTATCTTTAGGAATTGCAAAAGGTTCTTATGAAGCAGCTTTGAAATATTCTAAAGAACGCGTGCAATTTGGAAAACCTATTTCTCAATTTCAAGCTATCGGTTTTAAATTAGCAGATATGGCAACTGAAATCGAAGCTTCTGAATTATTGTTACACAAAGCAGCGTCTTTAAAAGAAAAAAACCAACCAGTAACAACTGCTGGAGCTATGGCAAAAATGTATGCGTCTGAAGTGTGTGTGAAAGCAGCAACAGAAGCGATTCAGATTCATGGAGGTTATGGATACACCAAAGATTTTCCAGTAGAGAAATTTTTCCGCGATTCAAAATTATGTACGATCGGAGAAGGAACTACAGAAATCCAAAAATTGGTTATCTCAAGAAATATTCTGAAAGATTAATTTCACAATTGGAAGAAGTAAAAAAGGTTGCCTGTTTCTAAAGAACAAGCAACCTTTTTTTATAACTCAAAAACTACATTTAAAAACATATTTCTGCCATTTCGTGGAATATTATTCCAATCTGCAAAAGTGGTGTAATGACGATCAAAAATATTTTCGATCCCAGCTTTAAGTCCTAGTGAAGTCTTGTTAAATAAAAATTCATAACCCGCACTAAGTCCAAAAATTATATAATCACTTGTTTGATTTTCTCCATAAAAAGAGGCATGGTTTCGATGTTTGGCATTTCCGCTCGCTGTAATTTGAGAACTGAAATCACTTTTGGAATAACCTAGACTCACAGTGTAACGGAACGGGCTGATAAAAGGTAAATTTTCGCCATCGTTTCCTTGTCCATAACTATAAATTAACAAAGTCTCGGCTTTAAAATTGTCGAGGAAATGATAGTCGATATGATAATCCATGGTAAATATTGTGGCGTAATCTAACGAAGAATAACGTTTCACACCAGAAGCGCCAATCGTCATTGGTAATACAGTATCATCAACTTTTCCTACGATATAATCCTGAATATGAAAGTAATTCGCAGACAACTTAGAGTGGAATTTTGTTGAATGATAATGTACAGAAGCATTTATCTCCCAAGACTTTTCATTGGATAAATAGGGATTTCCTACATAATCGTGAAAGTCATTACTATTATATAAATAAAATCCGTAGCCTTCGGAAACTGAAGGTGCTCTTTCGCCATAAGCTAAGCCGAAATTATAATTCCATTTTCCATGATTCAATAGATAATTCGCAGAGACACTCTTTAAAAAACGAGTTTTTGTAGCTTTCATATCTGGATAAAAAATCTGCAGACTCGACAAACCAAAATCATCTGCGATTTCGTTTTTATGCCCTCCAAGGGCAAAGGAAATTTTTAGTTTACTGTGATCGGTTAAAAGATAGTCATCGGCTAAATGTATTCCGCTGTAAAAAGTTCGAACATCAGGCCAAGTGTACATAAACATCAATTGTTCATTCGGATTGTTAGGATACATGGTCATTTCTGCAACTGATTTATTGTAATAAGCATTCAAGTTTGCAGAAAAGCGATGTCTTCTATGGTTTCCATTTAGCTTTGAATACATTCCAAACGTATCAGACCAACCTGGCATATCCATGTGAATTGGAACATTTGGGCGTTTGGTATCATCCATTGTATGTGTAATAGAATTGTAATACAGTTTGGTTTCCCAGTTTTCCAAAGTCTCCGAGATTTGTTTTCTTTCGTATTTAATCGAGCTGATTAAGGCTTCGGCAAGCGAAACGTCCATAGGAAGCGCAGGATAACCCACATCGGTTGCTTTGTCGTATATAACCGAGGCTTCTATTAGATTTTTTTGGTATAAATGATAACCAAAAGTTCCCGAAATATTGTATTTAGTAAATTGAGAAAAAGGTACTTCTATGTTTTTTCCTGCTTTATAATTTTCAGCATCACGGTACATAAAATCGGCGCTGGCATAAAAGATGCTGTCATTGTAACCAACAGCACCTCCAAATATTTTTTGTTGATTATTGGTTTCATAACCGCTGACCAACTTACCGTTCCAACCAAAAGGACGATTTCTTGGTGTGCTTCTTTTTAAATCTAAAGCTCCGCCAATAGTTGCGCCATGTGTATTTCCTTGTTGCCCAGAAGTTACATCAGCCTTTGATAGATTCGAAATCTCAACATAAGAAGTTATCGGATCCATTTTATCGGTACAAGCTCCAAAAATTCTCATTCCATCAATAGTAATCAAAGTGCGCTCTGTTGCCATACTATTGATAAGAGGTTCCCACGCATAACCTCCTCTTTTAATCATATTGATTTTAGGTGACTTGTCTAAAAATTCATCTAAGGTTGAAAGTGCTTTTGTATGTTGATCATCAAGCGTTTTTTCGTGGGTCGATATGATGATTTCGTCTAAAGTAATATTGCTAAATAAACTATCAGTTGAACTTTCTTGGGAATAAGAGGATAATCCCAAGAAAATTAGCAACCAATATATGTTTTTATACATGTTCATAAAATGTACCATTAAAATTCAATTTCTAAATACAAGCTGCTTGATTCCTTTTCAGAAGTAACTTCTTCTCCTTTTAAAACTCGATGTTCATCATCCAAAAGTTGCAAGTTGATTTTCCAATAGCCCGTCATTGTCAGCGATAATTTTCCATGATAAAAGCCATCTGCATTTTGTGTTAAATCTTGGTTGTTGGGCGAACCGTGGTTTCCCATACTTGGCATTCTTGGGTCAATTTTAATCAAATGATCGTCTACTACAGAAAATTGCATCATGTTTTCCATTTTGTATAAACAAACAACCATGTCATTCAAAGCAACTTTCGGTTCAGAAGGTGCAATCATAGCCAAGACATAACGCGAATTATTAGCAGCTGTAAATGTGGTTACACGTTGTTTCTCAGAAGGAAATACTTCTATAGTTTCTGAAACAGAATATAAAGTTCCGTCAATAGTATAGTCAACAGTCAAACCCCAGTATTCAGAACCATGTGATGCCATTTGAAAAACAATATATCCGTTATACAAGGTCTCTTTATTTGGCGTTTTACTAATTTCAGATTTTGGGCAAGAGTGCTGCATTCCCGTCATATACATAATTGGATTCCAGCTCAGCGTTGCGTTGCTTATATAATGGTCATTGTTGTCTTTAATGCGAAGCGAAAGAGCGTTGTAGCCTTGCTCTAATTTGCCGTTTTTTGAATATAATTCTATAGAATGAGTTGCGTTTGATAATTCTTTGATTTTAATTAAATCGGTTAATTCATCGGGATTTATTACGTTAATTTCGTCGTCTGAAGAACATGAGAAAGTCAACAGGCTTATTAACAAGATTGAAAGATATTTTAAGGTTTTCATTTTTGATTTAAGTTTAATTTTAGAAATAAAAATGTGTTTTGAATAGGATTCAAAATTTTAAATAAAGTGCGTATTGTTTATTTAATTAGTGATATAATGATGCGCTTTTTGTGCTAACAAAAAGGCGGATAAATTAAAAAAACAGTATCTAAAATTAAGCTAAAGCAGGAGGGTGAAATACCGTAGAAGTTTTGTAGTACTTGTACAAATTGTTGTACGTAGCGTTTATTTTTTGAGTGTTAATATAGAAAGGCCCAAATGGGATGAAAACCTCTTGGAGTTCATTGAAAAAGACTAAATGAGTTTTTGTTTGAAACGTTTGCAGTTCGTTATCGCTTTCAGAAGCTTCTGCTAATTCCTTTTTAAGATGACATTTTCCGTTACATTCCAACTCTTGGTTATCTCGGTTTTCACAAAGTTCATTTTTAATGTAGTCATAAAAAGCGAAATATTCAACCACAGGAAGTAGGGGCTTGAACAACATAAAGAGTGCTACTATGACTGCAAATTTTTTCAAATTTGTAAAAATTAGTTCGAGTTTTAACTTTAAACAAATATAGGTCTATTTGGAGTCATAAACTATGATTCGAGTCATAAACTTAAGGCTTATAATTAACGAACTTTGTAAAGTAAATAATTAAAAGATGAATGCGGAGAAGACAGACATTTTAAATAGAAAAGATATCGAGCTGCTGATCAATCGTTTTTATGAGTGTGTTCAAGAAGATCAGGTCATAGGTTATTTTTTTAATGATGTTGCTCAAACAAATTGGGATGTACATTTACCTAAGATGTATGACTTTTGGGAAGTTATTTTATTTGGAACAGGTAGATTTAAAGGAAATCCAATGATGGTTCATAAAGAAATTCACAATAAAAGCACTATGAAACCCGATCATTTTCAACATTGGCTAGCTTTATTTCAACATACGGTAGATCAGCTTTTTGAAGGGCCAAACGCAGAAGATATTAAAAGCAGTGCTTCTAATATTGCGAAAAGCTTGATGTACAAAGTACTTCAGATGTATTAAGAGGAGTGTAAAATAAATTTAAAATTAGTCCAAATATTTTGTACCGTTGACGCGATTTGATCCGTTGACGGTTTTTTTATGAAAACAAACGATAGGTTTAATCAAAAGAAATAATAAAGAATTTAATTAGTTGTAAAAAATAAATACTACCTTTGTTACTCAATCGATTGAGTATGAAAGGACCCTTGTTTTATTCGAAGATTTTATTATTTGGAGAATACGGTATCATTAAAGATTCCAAAGGTTTGTCGATTCCTTATAATTTTTATAACGGAGCCTTGAAAATCGACGAAACCATGACAGCGGATATAAAAAAATCCAATGAAAAATTGAAGGAATTTGCCGTTTACCTCAAGCAATTGTCTGTCAATGAGCCCGATTTGGTACAGTTTGATATGGATGCCTTAGACCAAGATTTGGCAGAAGGTATGTATTTTGACTCAAGCATTCCACAGGGATATGGCGTTGGAAGTAGTGGCGCATTGGTCGCAGCTATTTATGATAAGTACGCTAACAATAAGATTACGGTTTTAGAAAATTTAAACCGAGAGAAATTACTTATTCTAAAACAAATTTTTGGAAGAATGGAGTCGTTTTTTCATGGAACTTCTTCAGGATTAGACCCTTTGAACTCTTATTTAAGTTTACCAATTTTAATCAATTCTAAAGACCATATTGAGCCTACAGGTATTCCTTCACAAAAGGAAGAAGGCAGAGGAGCTGTCTTTTTGATCGATTCCGAAATAATTGGAGAAACAGCACCTATGGTTAATGTTTTCATGGAAAACTTGAAAAATGAAGGTTTTAGAAACATGATGAAATTGCAGTTTACTAAATATACTGATTTATGTGTTGAAAACTTTTTGAAAGGAGACTTTAAATCCTTGTTTAGAAACACCAAACAATTGTCGAAAATTGCTTTGAATCACTTCAAACCAATGATTCCAGAAAAGTTTCACCAAATTTGGCAACATGGAATCGATAGTAATGATTATTATTTAAAATTGTGTGGATCAGGTGGCGGTGGCTATATTTTGGGCTTTGCTTCTGATTATGAAAAAGCAAAACAAAGTTTGAAAGACTATAAGTTAGAACTGGTTTACCGCTTCTAATATGAAAAACTCCCGAAAGATTAAATGGTTGGTGCTTAAATTTTTAAGTGTTTTTTCCGTTGTTCGGGGATATAATATTGCCGTTGTGGTGTTGGCTCAATACCTTTCGGCAATTTTTATTTTTGGAGCAGATTTAAGAGCTATAACGGTTCTAACTGACTTGCATCTATTTTTGTTGATTTTCATTAGTACCTTAGCAATTGCCTCGGGTTATATCGTCAATAACTTTTACGATGACAAAAAAGATCTGATAAATAGACCCTATAAATCCTTGATCGATAGAAGGGTGAGTAAAGAAACGCAGCTAAAAGCTTACTTTTTATTAAATGTTATATGTGTTTCATTGGCCATGATAGTATCGTGGCGTGCAGCTCTTTTTTATTCGGTCTACATTTTCCTTCTGTGGTTTTATTCACATAAATTAAAAAAATACCCAATTATAGGAAATATAACAGCCTCTTTTCTTGTGCTTCTGCCTTTCTTCGGGATTTTAATGCATTTCGAGAATTTTAGTTGGGGGATTTTTGCACATGGATTCTATCTTTATTTAATAATCTTAATCCGCGAGTTTGTAAAGGATTTAGAAAATATAAAAGGTGATTTTGCAAATAATTATCAGACCGTTCCTGTACGTTTTGGAAGTGATATTTCTAAATACCTTATTTCGGCTTTAGTACTATTGACTTTATTGCCTGCTTATGCTTTAATAACTTATTTTGAAGTTGGGTATATGCAATATTATTTTTATGTGAGCAGCGGATTGTTATTGTCTTTCTTGTTGTTTTTGTACCAGGCGACTACACAACTCGATTATAAAAAACTCCATATTTTATTAAAGCTCATAATCTTTTTAGGAGTGCTTTCTATTGTTTTAATCGATCCTAAAGTGATTATTCACGGTAAGCAATTGGTCGAACCCTATTTATAGGGTCTTGTCTGGAAGTGTTACGACTCAGGATTTATCTCTTCCTCTTTAATAGGTTCTGTTTTTTCCTCGATTATAACTTTAGGTTTTGGTTTTACCCTAGCAAAAAAGAAAAACAAACAACTAAAAAACCATCCTACCCAAAATAAATAGCCACCCATGTGAAATTTATTGTTCATGTATTTATGGCTGGTCGATGTAAAATCGTAAAAAGTATATAGGAAACCTAAAAGCCCGAAAATGATGAAAATCAAATTTATTATACTGAAATTCTTATAAGAAGTAATCCGCTTAGTAATCCAAAGAATAGCAATAATTAATAATTGAATGATAAAAACAGCTGCAAATCCTTTATACCAATGTTTAAGAAACCCGTATTCAGTATAAAAGGTTGAAACTCCAACACGTCCTATTAAAGACATTTTAGAAAGCAAGATTCCTGCAACAAGGCTGATGATTGCTTGGATAAGTATCAAAATAACCCACTTGTTTTTCATAACTTTTCTACAATTTTAATCTTTGTGTAAAGATGCTAAATATTCTTGTATCTTTGTAAAAATTTTTCGAAAAATGAATACACGAAGAGGAAATAAAAATCAACACAACGACAAAAAGGCATCTTTTTCTAAAGAGCACTCGTCCGACAAGTATAAGAAACAAGAAGGAGCGGGTAAATTCAACAAGCCTTTTAAAAAGGCGGCGCCTAAGGCCTCTAAGCAAGCAGACGACGGTACAATTCGTTTGAATAAATATATTGCTAACTCGGGGGTTTGCTCACGTCGTGATGCCGATTTGTATATTCAGTCAGGAAATGTCACTGTCAACGGTAAAGTTGTAACCGAAATGGGATACAGAGTAATGCCAAAAGACAAAGTTGTTTTTGATGGAGTTTTATTAAATCCAGAGAAAAAAGTGTATGTTTTGCTGAACAAACCAAAAGGATTTTCTACTTCTGATGATGAACGTATTTCTAATGCTTCTGATTTAGTTCGCAATGCTTCAACGTCAGTTTTAAAACCAGTGGGACGTATGGACAAAACTACTGTGGGTCTTTTATTGTATACCAATGACAATGATTTGGTTCAGAAGTTTACCAATGCCGCGCAATCTTCTTCAAAATTATATCACGTTTCATTGGATAAAAATTTGAAATTTGAAGATTTAGAAAAAATACAAAAAGGAGTCTATATCAATGACCATAAGGTTTGGGTTGAAGAAATTTCATATGTAGAGAAACAACCAAAAAGCGAAGTGGGTATTAGAGTGAAAACTTCCAATGTGAAAGTTGTCCGTGCAGTTTTTGAAGAATTGGGCTACAATGTAATTAAGTTAGACCGTGTCATGTTTGCAGGTTTAACAAAATGGGGGATTGCTCGCGGACAATGGCGCTTCCTAACTGAACAAGAAATTATTAATTTAAAAAATATAAAGTAACCAAAAAACAGCCTAGACTTTTAAAAGATCTAGGCTGTTTTTTATAACACAGTATTTTATTGTTTTATAAATTTGTGATTAGTGTTTTTTCCGTTTCTATTTACAATTAAAATATAGGTTCCCGGAGCCAAAAAGTCTATTTTTAATTGATGGGTATTTTGTTCTGAATTGTTTTCTATGGTTTGTAACAAACGTCCGTTTAAATCAAAAATATGATAGTTGGTTGATTGTGTTCCTTCAGATGCAAAAGTAATATTTAAAACTTCTTTAGCTGGGTTAGGAAATATCTCAAGCTTCTCTGTTTTAAAGTTGTCATTGCTTGTAGTTGTATCCCAAATTGTCAAAGCTTTCGAAACGGTGTAAAAAATATTGTCAACAGCTTCTATTTTTATTCTTCCGTTATACGTATTATCTAAATTAGTTGGTAAAGTGATGGTTTCGCTTCCGTCATTTGGTGTGTTGGCAGCTAAAATAGAATAAGAGCCTCCATTGTCTGTTGAGATTAAAATATTCACATGAGAAACATTGATGTCGTTTGCTGTAGTGCCTGCAACATTCCAAGTAATAGTCTTTGCTGTTCCAGTATGCCAAATTGGTTCTGAAGTCGAAGGATTATTATTGGGATGTGTTATAACAAAAGGCCCCGTATTAGCAACCTTAATTGTTGTTTCTGGAGTATAAGTCACTCTTCCACCCACGGGGTTGTTGTCTCGAACTAATGATACAAAATGATAATCTCTTCCTGTTGTTGCCAGGCGTTCCCATGAATTACTAACAATTCCCGTGGCATTAGTTGTGCCGCTTAATACAGTAGTTTCATCAGGAAATGATCTGTAGTTTTTCGTTGTTGGAACAATGTTTTTGAAATTAGGACCATCTGTAGAATTAGGCGATGGTGGTTGTGTAGAAATTTCAGCATCGGTTTGTTCAAAAGTATAGGTTAGTTGATCGCTTTCTATATCTGTGGATTGTATGCTTAAGATGAAAGGTGTACCATAAGGAATGGTTTTAGAATCTAAATTAGATACAATAGGTGCGTTATTGAGGATTGTTTGTCGCTGTGCACAATTTGCTGATTGTAAAAAAGTATGCATTTCTCGAATGCTAATATAGTGAAAAAAACTAATGACTTGATTTTGAACGTCTGGCGAGCAAATTCCAGCATACGACATAATAGTGCTTCCACTGCCTGGTTCTACCGCAGTCGCGCTATTTCTATTTGCTTGACAAGAGTTGTTAAATGTATGATTGGCTCCAAATTGATGTCCCATTTCATGGGAGACATAATCCAAATCATATGGATCGCCAACTGGAGAAGAAGAGCCTGTTATTCCCATGGCTTTTCTACTAGCACTACAAACAGATGCAAAACTTGCTAAACCACCAGCACCAGTGCTAAACGTGTGTCCAAGATCATAATTGTTTCTCCCAATAATTCTATTGATCACGCTTTGGCTTTCTATGATTAAACGATGCGGATTGTTGTTCGAGAAATTGTCTGTCGTGATGAAAATAATATCTGTAGTATTAGAAATTAGATTTAAATGAATATTTAAATCGCGTTCAAAAATATGATTGATCCTTGTAACCGAAGTGTTCATAGCAGCCAAAACAATGTTTTTTTTCTGTGCAGTTGTTACCTGCGGAACATTTGATGGAGCTGCGTTTAAATGAAAAGCTGCGTATTCCACAGTACAAGCCAATGCCAATCTAAAATTTCTTCTTTTGCTATCCATACTCATCGGCTGAATGGATGAAGTTTCTTGACTTGGATATATAGAATCTGTATTTGTTAAACACTTGAATTGATTTTTAGGGGCTTCAAGACTCGTTCGATCATAAACTAATACTGCATTCAGGTCGTTGGTGTAATTGTCTATGTAATAAGTAGTTCCGTCTGGTTCTGTGCCAATCGCATGTAATCCAAAAACATCTGACAGGCTAATACTTAATTGGTGCGCTTTGTTTTCTATTGAAACAGCTTTTAGGCTTCTAATGTTTGGAACATCTATAGCTAATTCTGGCTCCATTGCGGGATTGTCATAAATCCAGTAGGTTTGAAATAATCCGTTTGCATCGGGAATATTGAGTTTAATAGGAGAAGCTTCGTCGGACAATGCAGGAGCATCTTTTACTATTTCCATTAAATAATGAAAATCAAATGAATAAATGAAAGATTGCTTAGGATGATGCAATCGGACAAATTTTTCTTCTTCTCTCCATTCGCGGTCGTTAGCTATTTTAAAAATTGCTGGTTGGGCAAATAAACTGCTTGAACCAAATAGTAGGATAATAAAAAAGCTATAAAATATTTTCATAACAAAACGGTCAAATTACAAAGGGATAAAGTTAGTTAAATTATTCGGCATAAATGAAATGCCTTTTTATAAGTTTGTTATTTTTAACTTTTATTTCTGCATCAGACTTATTCTTAAATTGTTAAAATTGAAATAGATGCGTACGTATTTTTAATGTAATGTAAAGAATCCATAACATGAAAATCGGCTTTTCGTTATTCTTTAGTCACTGATTGTTGAATTGGAATAATTATATTCTTGAGTAATTATAAAATATAAATAAGATAGTTGTCAGTCATTTGTCGTTTTATTGATAGATTTGCAAAAACAAAAAAGTGAAAGTTTTTCATTCCATACAAGATTTTCAAAGCTCGGAAAAGACAATTGTAACCCTAGGTACTTTCGATGGGATGCACATTGGGCATCGGGCTATTCTAAATAAATTAAAGTTTCAAAAAAATAATTCCGGAAATAAAACGTTGGTTTTGACTTTTTTTCCGCATCCAAGAATGGTTTTGAAAACCGATAGTAAAATCCTTTTACTCAATACAATTGAAGAGCGTATTCAGCTTTTTAAAGAGTTTGGGATTGATTATTTGGTTGTGCAAGAATTTACACAGGAATTTGCGAATTTATCTGCCGAAGAGTTTGTGAAAAATATTTTAGTCGATACATTTAATATTGAAAAAATCGTGATCGGTTACGACCATCATTTTGGAAAAAACAGATCGGCTAATATTCATGACTTAATTGAATTCGGAAACAAATATCATTTCGATGTAGAACAAATCTCTGCAGAAGAATTAGATCGCGTTTCTGTGAGTTCCACAAAAATTCGTAAAGCGCTTGCAGAAGGAAATGTTGCTTTAGCAAAGAATTATTTGAGTTATCCATACATGATTTCGGGCACTGTGATTAAAGGGAAGCAATTAGGAAGAACTATTGGATATCCAACTGCAAATATTCAAATTAAAGAAGAGTATAAGCTCATTCCAGCCATTGGGGTTTATGTAGTGAAAGTTTTGATTGCAAACCAAACTTACTACGGAATGCTCAATATTGGGACGAATCCTACTGTTGAAGGTAAATCACTTAGTATAGAAGTAAATATTTTTGATTTTGATCAAGATATCTATGGTCAAGAGATTACGGTTTGTTTTTTGGAACGCATTCGAGACGAGAAGAAGTTTGGTTCTGTTGAAATGTTGAAAGAGGCTCTGAAAGAAGACGCACAATTTTCAAAAATATTTTTAAATAAAAACATATAATGTTATGTGGAAAAAAGCATTTGAAAAAATAGATAACGCTCCACTGATCATGTTCCGGATTTTCTTCGGATTGGTTTTTTTGGCCGAAAGTGTCGGTTCGCTTTTAACCAATTGGGTTGATCATAATTTTATCAATACCAAAACGAATTTTACTTTCATTGGCTTTGAATGGCTTTTGTTATTCCAAAATGAAACCATGTATGTGGTTTTTTGGTTAATGGCATTGGTTTCTTTAGGAGTTGTTTTCGGGTTCAAATATAGGTTCTCTATTATTTCATTGACTGTTTTGTGGGGAATTGTTTATTTTGGACAAAAAACATCTTACAATAACCATTATTATTTAATGTGGTTGATCTCATTAATCATGTGTTTTCTACCTGCAAATGCCTATGCCTCGATTGACGCGAAACGAAATCCAAATATCAAAAAACTTTATATGCCGCGTTGGATTTCTTGGGTTTTTATTATTCAAGTAAGTTGCGTCTATTTCTATGCAACAATTGCAAAGTTTTATCCAGATTGGTTAGACGGAACAGTTACAAAAGGTATGTTTCTTTCCATGAAAAATATGCCCGATTATGTTCTAGAAGTATTTAAAAAAGAAAAGTTTCATTACTTTATTGCCTATATGGGAATTCTCTTCGATGGCTTAATTATACCAGCATTGCTTTGGAGACGAACTCGATGGTTGGCGATTATTGCTTCGTTGATTTTTCATATTTTCAATTCGATAACTTTAAAAATTGGAGTGTTTCCATATTTCGCTTTAAGTTTTAGTATTTTCTTTTTTCCAGTAGAACAAGTTAGAAACTTCTTTTTTAGGAAAAAACCTAAAATCTCTTTTGATGGTGAAACAACTCAAGACGGAATTGCAGCTTTACGCTATTTCTTTATACCGTATATAATTTTGCAGGTGCTTTTGCCATTGCGACATTGGGCTATTAAAGGAGATGTTTTATGGACCGAAGAAGGGCACCGATTAAGTTGGCGCATGATGTTGCGTTCAAGAAGTGGCGAAGCAAAGTTTAAAGTAGTTGATAAAGACACCAAAGAAATCTTAGCTTTTTCAAACGAGGATCTAATAAACAATAAACAAAGACGACGCTTGAATGCACCGGATGTTATTTGGCAAATGAGCCAAAAAATTAAACATCATTTTAATGAGCAAGGAAAAGATGTTGAGGTGTATGTAAGTTCTAGCAACGTACGAATTAATCGTCAAGAAAGAAAAAGGTTAATTGACCCAACAGTGGATTTATCTGCAGAAAAATGGAGCCATTTTAAACATCACGATTGGATTTTGGATCGAAACGATCAAATGAACCGTGTTTCGAATAATAGAAAAGTTCCAAGGACTCATGTGTTAACACCCCAAAAGAAAAATACTGAATCCAATCACCAAGATTGACATAGGACGCTTTAGGATTGTTTTTTAATGGTAAGATCATAGGTAAATGACGATGCCCGAAAATAAAATAATCGGCAAATTGTTCGTTTACTTTTTCATTGGCATATAGGACCAACCACTCTTTGTCTTCGCCAAGGAATTGGGCGTCCTCGTCACCAGATATTAATTTGTTTTTTACAGATAGGTATTCTCCTAGTTTTATTCCTAAATCTGGATGTAACCATCTAAACAACCATTTTGATAATGGATGTGTAAATACTTTTTTCATTCGTTTATATCCTTTGTCTCCAGGACCTAGGCCATCTCCGTGTCCGATTAAAAGAGATTTGCCGAAAATTTGAAATCGTTGAGGTTCATGAAAAACAGGAATATCTAATTCGTCTTCAAAATAATCTTCCATCCACAAATCATGATTGCCTACAAAAAAGTAAATCGGTAAACCGCTGTCGCGCATTTGAGCCAATTTTCCTAAAATACGTACAAACCCTTTAGGAACCACTTTTTTATATTCAAACCAAAAATCGAATAAATCACCAATAATAAACAAAGCTCCAGCATCTTTTTCAATCACATTCAGCCATTCTAAAAATAAAGCTTCTCGTGGAAGACTCTCTTCACGCGTGGGTGCTCCAAAATGATGATCAGAGGTAAAATATACTTTTTTGTCAGAAGGGATTTGCAGTGTAATCATATTTATAGGTTGTCAGAGGCAAACCATTCGGCATAAGAACTTTCTGTTTCTTGTAAACGTAATGAGAACAGACGGATATTTTCGGGTAAACGACTATTAATTCTATTAGCAAAATCAATAACCATGTTCTCGCTGGTTGGTTGATAATCTACCAAAATGATGTGATGCCCGCGTTTTTCCAGTTCTTGAGCAAGTTCGATATGCGGGGTATTTTGATTAAAAACAGTAGCATGGTCAAAGTTGTCTACAATTTCTTCTTTGACAATTTTCTTTAAATCAGAAAAATCAATAACCATTCCGTACTTAACGTGACTAGCGTCGGTTATTGGCTTACCAATAACTGTAACAGAAAGTTTGTAGCTGTGTCCATGTACATTACGACATTTTCCATCGTAACCATACAATGCGTGTCCAGTTTCAAAAGTAAACTGCTTGGTGATTCTAATAAAACTCATAATATATGATTTTTAGCAAAATTAGTGATTTAAAATTTAATACGTTCCTGAAACAGAAAATAAAGAGAAGCAGAACAGCTTGTGTAAATTTGGATTCTGAAGTAAAGTGGAATCAATAGCAAAGATTGTTGAAGTGTTAAATCGCTATTAATGTTCTAAAAATTAAGAAATTAGTTTAAGATGTTTGAGGTGGTAAGTTTGATTCACAGTTAAAAGAGGAGGGGTTTGTAAACTGTGTTTTTGAAAAATAGATAGAAAAGAAAAAAAGTGTTATAAATACAAATCTATCAATCCTTCTGGAGTGTTAAAAAGAATGGTTTTTTGTTCTCTATTTACTTCAACGATGAATTCATCAATAACCGGAACTAAAATGGTAGCCTCGTCTTTTTCAATTTCGAAAAGAGCTTGAATTCCATTATCCAATATTTTTTTGATGTTGCCAAAGTTTCCGATTCTTTGATCTATTGCGGTAAATCCTTCCACTTCGTGGTAGTAAAATTTATTTCCTTCCAGTTTAGGAAGCATTTCTAACGGAAGGTAAATTTCACCTCCAATTAATTCGTCTGCTTCAGCTTCTGAAGTAACATCTTCAAATTGTGTGCGAAGAAATTTGTCTTTGTGAATTACAGCTTTTTCAATAAAAAAAGGAATCAGTCGTCCGTTGATGTCAACGAAAACTGATTCCAATTCTGTGTACAATTGTGGTTCGTCTGTATCTAAATAGATTAGAACTTCCCCTTTGAAACTAAATTTCTTAGCGATTTTACCTAAATAAAAACAATCCTTTTTACGCATAATAAAATCGCATTTCAAAAATTAAGCTTCTGTTTCTTCTGTGTTTTCTTCTACCTCAGGAGTAGCTTCTTCAGCGTTTTCAGCTTCAGCCTCAGCTTTTGCTTCCTGTGCAGCAGCAATACGTTTAGCATTTGCTTCTTTTTCAGCCTCTAAAGCTTTTGCTTTTGCAGCAGCTTTGTTGTCAGCTAATCCAGAAACTTTTGCACCAACTTTGTTTGCTTTTTCCTCTAACCAAGCTTCAAACTTAGCATCTGCTTGTTCTTGAGTTAAAGCACCTTTACGAACACCTCCGTTTAAGTGGTGTTTTAAAAGGGCACCTTTGTAAGATAAGATAGCACGAGCTGTGTCAGTTGGTTGAGCTCCGTTTGCTAACCATGTTGTTGCAGCATCGATATTCAAATCAATGGTTGCAGGGTTAGTGTTTGGATTGTAAGTTCCGATTTTTTCTAAAAACTTACCATCTCTTTTTGAGCGAGCATCTGCCGCAACTACCCAATAAAACGGTTTTCCTTTTTTACCGTGTCTTTGTAATCTGATTTTTACAGACATAATCTTGATGATTTAATTGAGGTACCCGACCTCTGTTATTTAATAAGTTGCAAAGTTACAATATTTTTCTTTTCAAACTCTAAAAGCGACAAAAAAACATCTGCTAAAATGTTAAATGTTATAATAAGTTAAATAATTACTAAAAAAAGTTGTTTAGAATAAATAAAAAACTCTATTTTTGTTTGATAACATTGAACAGAGAATTTTTACGTAATATGAAAAAATATTTTTTGATTGTATTGGCAGGTTTAGCATTGACCTCTTGTGAAGAAGAAATCACTACGAATACTCCTGCTTTTGAAGCCACAAATGGCTATAATTTTTGGCGCGCTACAAAAATGCAGGCCTTTGTTAATGTAGATAATGGTGACTTAGTCATTGTCGGTGCAGACGAATCGGAGAACATTACTTTGTATGTAGGTGATTATGATTATGGTGTAGAATATCCATTAGGTGTTACTAACGAAAACGTTGCTACGTATACAAAAAACTCAAATGACACGGTTTACTTCTATAGCTCTTCTTCATTAACAGGAAATGGTTATATAAAAATAGATCCATTTGAAAAACAAAAGCCGGGCACATTGTCTGGAACTTTTTATGCTGAAATGGTTCCTGTGAGTGGAAGTCCTATCATTCCTGGAGAAACTTCAGTTAATTTTAATAAAGGTGTGTTTTACCAAATCCCTATTATAGCTACAAATGGTTCAGATATAGCAATTCCTGGAGAAGGAGAATCGGAAGAGTAATATATGGCAACTTAAAGTTGTTTAAATTTTTCATTTTGAAAGTCGTTCTATGATAAGAGCGACTTTTTTTATTCGTAACTTTGTAGAAAGTCTGTTTGATTATTTAGACTTCTTTTTGTTGATATTAACCAAGATTTAAAGACCCCTAATTAAATATGTATTTAATTTTTGATACTGAAACTACTGGATTACCAAATGATTATAACGCTCCAATTAGCGATGTGGATAATTGGCCACGCTGTGTACAGATTGCTTGGCAATTACACGACGAGTTAGGAAATCTTGTAGAACATAACGATTATTTGATAAAACCCGACGGCTTTGATATTCCTTATGATTCTGAACAGATTCACGGTATTTCTACTCATTTGGCTAGAGAAAAAGGAGTGGCTATTTCTTTTGTTTTAGAGGAATTTACCAAAGCATTAGACAAAGCAAATTTCATTGTAGGTCAAAATGTTGGTTTTGATGTCAAAATTATGGGAGCTGAATGGTATCGTGCAGGGATTGATAGTCCATTAGAGCAAAAGCCAGTCTTGGATACATGTACGGAAACTACAGCTAATTTATTGAAAATTCCAGGCGGTAGAGGTGGACGTTTTAAATTACCAACCTTAACAGAATTACACGAATATCTTTTCGGGCACCCATTTAATGAAGCTCACAATGCTACAGCCGACGTAGAGGCAACTACGAGATGTTTCTTAGAATTGATTCGAAATGATGTGTTTTCAGAACAAGAACTGAAACAAGAAAGTGGATACGCTCAAAGGTTCAAAGAGAGGAATCACAAACCTTTCGAGCTGATCGGATTGAAACATCTTAATCTTAAAAAAGAATCAGAAGAGATTCGTAAAAAACTCATTGCTGCGGGTGTCATCGTAGAAGATGAAAAAAGGGTCATCACTCAAGAAGAAAAGCGAACTTTTGAAGCTGCCACCTTTGCTCATTTACACAATCATACTCAGTTTTCTGTTTTACAATCAACCATTGATATTGAAGCAATGGTTCGGAAAACCGCCGAAGAAAAAATGTCTGCAATTGCTATGACCGATCATGGAAATATGATGGGGGCATTTAAATTTGTCAGCGCCATTTTGGACCACAATAAAAATGTACAGAAGAACAACGCCATTGCAATTGAAAATGGAGAAGAACCTTCACAAACCGAAATCAAGCCAATTGTAGGTTGTGAGTTTTTTGTTTGTGAAAAACACAAAGATAAAAGCCGAAAAGACAATGGATATCAGGTTGTATTATTAGCAAAAAATAAAAATGGATACCACAACTTAGCTAAGTTGTCTTCTATTGCATCGATCGATGGGTTTTACTACGTTCCGCGTATTGATAAAGAAGTTTTATTGCAGTACAAGGAAGACATCATGGTGCTTTCTGGAAATCTCTACGGCGAGATTCCTAATAAAATATTAAACGTTGGTGAAAAACAGGCAGAAGAAGCGTTGCTCTGGTGGAAAGAAAATTTTCAGGATGATTTTTACTTGGAGATCATGAGGCATAACCAAGAAGATGAAGACCGCGTGAATAAAACTTTGATTGCCTTTTCAGAAAAACATCAAGTAAAATTAATTGCAACCAACAACACCTATTATCTTGATAAAACCGATGCCAATGCTCACGATATTTTATTGTGTGTGAAGGATGGCGAAAAGCAAGCTACTCCAATTGGCAGGGGACGTGGGTATCGATACGGTCTACCAAATCAAGAGTATTACTATAAGACACAGGAAGAAATGAAAGCCCTTTTTTCTGATCTTCCAGAAGCTATTATTAACATACAAGAAATCGTTGATAAAGTAGAAGTTTATTCTCTTTACAGAGATATTCTTTTACCTAAGTTTGATATTCCTGAAGAATTTGTTCACGCTGAAGATGAAGCTGATGAAGGCAAAAGAGGAGAAAATGCGTATCTGCGTTATTTAACTTATGAAGGAGCCAAACGCCGCTATGGAACCATTAATGATGTAATAACAGAACGATTAGATTTTGAATTGAAAACAATTGAGAACTCCGGTTATCCCGGTTATTTCTTGATTGTTCAAGACTTTATTGCTGCAGCAAGGGAAATGGGTGTTTCAGTAGGTCCGGGTCGTGGTTCTGCAGCAGGATCTGCTGTGGCCTATTGTTTGGGAATTACCAACTTAGATCCAATTAAATACGATCTGCTTTTTGAGCGTTTTCTGAACCCAGATCGTGTGTCTATGCCCGATATCGATATTGATTTTGATGATGAAGGACGAGGCAGAGTAATGGATTATGTGATCAATAAATACGGAGCCAATCAAGTGGCGCAAATTATTACTTATGGTAAAATGGCAACCAAGTCTGCTATTAAAGATGCAGCACGAGTGTTGGATTTGCCTTTGTATGAATCTGAGCGTATTTCGAAGTTGATTCCAAACATGATGCCTGGGAAATGGAATTTAAATCGTTTTTTGACAGAATCTGAAGTGGAAATCAAAAAAGTGCTCCGTTCGGATGAATTCGAGGCTGTAAAAGAGTTGATAAAAGTGGCTAATAATGATGGTTTGGCTTCAGAAACCATTCAGCAAGCAAAAATCATTGAAGGGTCAATGCGAAACACCGGAATCCATGCTTGTGGGGTTATTATCACTCCCGATGATATTACCAACTTTGTTCCTGTGCAAACCGCCAAGGATTCTGAATTGTATGTGACACAGTTTGATAACTCGGTAGCTGAAAGTGCTGGTCTACTTAAAATGGACTTTTTGGGGTTAAAAACCTTGACACTTATTAAAGATACCATTGCGATCATTAAACAGAGAACTGGAGTAGAAATTGATCCGGAAGCCATTCCGATTGATGATGAGAAAACATATGAATTATTCCAAAGAGGAGAAACGGTTGGGGTGTTTCAGTATGAATCTCCTGGAATGCAAAAGTATATGCGAGAATTGAAACCGACAGTTTTTGCAGATTTAATTGCAATGAACGCATTGTATCGACCGGGGCCTTTAGAATATATTCCTTCGTTTATTGCAAGAAAAAACGGCGAGGAACCAATTACCTATGACCTAGAAGCTTGTGAGGAATATTTGAATGAAACCTATGGAATTACGGTTTATCAAGAACAGGTGATGCTTTTATCTCAAAAACTAGCCGATTTCACTAAAGGCGAAGCGGATGTTTTGCGAAAAGCAATGGGGAAAAAGCAGAAAGATGTTTTAGATAAAATGAAACCAAAATTTGTCGAACAAGCATCTGCAAAAGGTCACAATCCAACAGTTTTAGAAAAAATATGGAAAGACTGGGAGGCATTTGCTTCTTATGCGTTCAATAAATCTCACTCAACTTGTTATGCTTGGATCGCGTATCAAACGGCCTATTTAAAAGCACACTATCCAGCAGAATACATGGCGTCGGTACTTTCAAACAACATGAACGATATTAAATCGGTAACGTTTTTTATGGAAGAATGTCGACGTATGGGATTGGATGTTTTAGGACCCGATGTCAATGAATCTCAATACAAATTTGCGGTTAACGAAAAATACCAAATTCGCTTTGGAATGGGTGCCGTAAAAGGAGTGGGAGAAGGAGCAGTAAATACTATTATTGAGAATAGAAAGGACGGGAATTATAAGTCGATTTTTGACATGACAAAGCGAATTGATTTGCGTTCGGCAAATAAAAAAGCTTTTGAAAACCTAGTACTTGCAGGAGGCTTTGATTGTTTTGACGGAATCCATCGAGCGCAGTATTTTCATGCTGAAAGTGACGGAATTCCATTTTTAGAAAAAGCTGTCAAGTATGGCGCCAAATATCAAGAAAACGAAAATTCGGCACAGGTGAGTTTGTTTGGTGAATCAAGTGAAGTCCAGATTCCTGAACCTGTGATTCCTGATTGTGAGGAATGGACTACAATGGTAAAATTGGCTAAAGAAAAAGAAGTAGTCGGTATTTATATTTCGGGACATCCTTTAGACGATTTTAAATTTGAGTTGAAATATTTTTGCAACGCTCAATTGGAACAATTAAAGCAATTGGACGCTCTAGTGGGCAGAATAGTAACCTTTGGAGGAATGATTACTGATATACAGTACAGAACATCTGCTAGAGGAAATGATTGGGCAGTTTTTACTCTTGAAGGTTATGATGAAAGTATTGAATTAAGAATGTTTAATGAAGATTTTCTAAAAAACAGACATCTTTTGGGTCTCAATACTTTTTTATTTTTTAGAGTTTATATCAAAGAAGGTTGGGTAAAACAAGGCACAAATGAACGTGGAGATCCGCGACTACAGTTTGTAGAAGTGAAATTATTAAATGAAGTATTGCCGACTTTTGCTAAGAAACTGATTATTCAGATGGATATTAAGCAATTAAGAGAAATGCAAGTTGAAAAAATTCGGATGCTCATGGATCAAAATCCAGGGGCTAAATCGGTTGTTTTTGAAGTATTTGAAGTAGAGGAGGTTCAAGAGAGACTACAGACAGAAATGGTGCAAGAATTACTGCGAGATGAAACGTCTGAAAGCGATGATGGCTTTGAAGCAATGGAAGATCAACCCGAAATCAAGCTGCCCGAAAGGAGATATGTTAGAAAAAATTTAATCGAGATGGTGAGTAAAAACACACGAATTGAAATCTCTTCTGAAATGTTGGAAGAATTAGAACGAATGCAAGTTAGCTTTCGATTGAATTAGCACAAACTATCTAATTATAGAAATTAGTTATCAATAGAAGTTTGCTCGATTTAAAAAAATAACTAAATTTGTAGAATAAGAATTAAATTAAAAAAAGAAAATATGGCATTAGAAATAACAGATGCTACTTTTGAAGAGGTAGTATTGAAATCAGACAAACCTGTAGTTGTAGATTTTTGGGCAGAATGGTGTGGACCTTGTAAAATGTTAGGCCCAACTATAGAAGAGTTGGCAAAAGATTTTGATGGTCAGGTTGTTGTAGGTAAGGTAGATGTAGATGCAAATCAGGATTTTGCTTCACAATATGGAGTGAGAAACATTCCTACAGTTTTGATTTTCCAAAATGGAGAGGTTGTAGATCGTCAGGTTGGGGTTGCACCAAAGCAAACTTATACAGACGCAATCAGTAAGTTGCTCTAAAGAATTAAAGCCATTTTTTTACCTACTTTCTTTTTTATAAACGACTGGTAGATAGATTCTTTTTAGAACTGTCAAAAAAAAATCAGTTTTTTATCATGAAAAATTTGCAGTTATAAGAAATGGTTGTATATTTGCACCGTTGAAATCATACCGTCATGCACGGTATTTTTTGGCAAAAGGTTTGGTAGTTCAGTTGGTTAGAATACATGCCTGTCACGCATGGGGTCGCGGGTTCGAGTCCCGTCCAGACCGCAAAAAAAGAAAGTAATTTTCTTTTTGTTTTGCAGCGATGTGAAATTTTTTCTTTGAAATACAGTCTTGGTTTGGTAGTTCAGTTGGTTAGAATACATGCCTGTCACGCATGGGGTCGCGGGTTCGAGTCCCGTCCAGACCGCCAAGAAGAAGTGAGATTCTTTTCGAATCCGTTTAAATTTTATTAAAACCTGTAATTTCAATGAGGTTACAGGTTTTTTTGTTTTTCGGTTGAATCCCCAAAAAACATAAAAATGCCTAAAACTTTATGGCAATTCCGTTGCGCTTTTGTTTATCAAGAAAGTGTGGTAAATAACATTGAGAGTTTCTGATATTTGAATCTGTAAAGATACTTTCCGACTTAATTGAATTATCTGTAAATGGTAATTTTAATGAGGAAAGGTTTTCTCGACTGACAATGTTTCAAAAATAACCAACGAAATTCATTTGGTTTTTGCGTTTTCAATGGTGTATAAGACTTAAAATAAAGTTCTAATCACAGAGTGACCGTTGGGATACAGTGTTTTTAAAATAATGATTGTAGTATTTACTAACTAATAATAGTTGACTGTAAAGGGATTGATAAGTAATGTTTAAATCCGGTTTAAGCTGCTAGATTTTTTAGTGAATTTTAAAATAGTTGTGTTGTTTAGGTACGCAAGTACCTGGTTTAGTAGTTAGACCAATGAAAAGCTTTCCAGAATTTGGAGGGCTTTTTTGATTTTATTTGGCAATAATAGGTTAGCTTTGTGTTAAACATTAGCTATTGATTATGCAAAAAAGATTCTTCTTATTTCTGTTAATATACGGTGTCTGTTTTTCTACGATTGCCCAAAACAATCAAAACCATGATACCATTCATTTATTTGTGCAACAAAAAGCTGTTCCCAAAGAAGGAATAACAGCTTTTTATAGAAATTTTGCTACTGCTTTTGAGTTGCCTGATTTACCTGACGAAGTAAAAGAGGTAAATATGCGATTGAAGTTTGTTGTCGAGAAAGACGGTAGTTTTTCTAATTTTAAAGCATTTAATGATCAATACGGCGCTGGAGAACTGGCTATTAGTGCGCTTAGGAAAATGCCAGCATGGAATCCAGCTATGCATAATGGAAAAAATGTTCGATCGTATTTTACTTTACCTATTAAAATCAATGTGAACAATCTTCGGTCAAATGCTTCGTCTAAAAGACCGAGAAATGGTTTTTTAAAATCGTTAAATTCAAATGAAATAAACACACCACTTTTTGATCTTAGATGTAACTGCGATATGGTACGAAGTTCTACAAACGATCTACTAAAAACTGAAGAGTTTGTGTTGCATACTCAAGATGAAACAGGGATTTATAATATTATTTTTAAAAAAATTGATGAAAAACAAGCAGAAGAAGAGCTAAAAGCCATTACTTTGACTGCAAAAAGTGAAAATGCTGTGGTAAAGAACATCAACTTCAGTGACGTACGAGCTACTGAAATAACCTTCTATATGACCGAAGACGATATTGTCAACCAATATAGAACTTTTTTTCTCTACAAAAATGAATATTTAATTGGAGTTAGTGTCGTTTCTTATAATGAACAATTGGCGGATTTGTTATTTCAGCATTTAAAAAAGAACTTTAAGCTTAAAATTTAACTATATGAAAAATATTTTACTAGTAGTTTTTGCCTTTTTTATGGGGTTGCAGTTAATGGCACAAGAAGAAAATAAATTGGACGATAATAAAGTTTATAGCTTTGTTCAAATGAAAGCGGAACCAAAAGAAGGATTCCAGGGGTTTTATTTAGACTTTACTAATGAATTTAAAATAGACGGAATTGATGCTGAGGTGTCAGAAGTAAATCTTAGATTAAGATTTGTTGTAGAAAGAGACGGATCGTTTACCGATATCATGGTGGTTGGTCCGGATCCACATGACATCGGAAAAGAAGCGATTCGAGTTTTGAAAACAATGCCGAATTGGAAACCTGCACAGCATAATGGCACAATAGTTCGCTCTGTGTTTACTTTGCCAATGAAAATACGTGTTAATGAAGAAGAGGAAAAAACTGAAAATATTGATGAATTAGAAGAAACAGATACTATCATAACAGCTTCAATAGTAGAAACCAAATATTTTAAATTTGAATGCAATCAATGTAGTGTTCGAGATACAGGTTTGGCAACAGCAGATTACAGAATCGAAAACAAAGATAAAACGGCAGAGTTTCAAGTGACTATAATGCAAGTTCCTGAAGATCTGGGTAGCGAATTAGTTGATATGCTGAATGAAAACGTACAAGACCCGAATGCCACTTTTAAGGATATTATATTTTTGGATGTATCTGTAAAAGAAGTTGGGTTTTATTCCTACGGTTCAAAAAATCCATACACACAAATTATTTCATTTTATAAGAATGAACATTTTATTAGTATCAGTGCATCGTCTTCAAAACCGGAATTGGCAGTGAAATTTATGAACGAATTAAAACAAACGTTTAAACTTAAATTATAAATATAAAAAAATTTTTTTTTAGTTATTTTTTTTCTTGTGTTTGGATTTCAATCAATTGCACAAGAAAAGAATGTACATACTTATGGCGTTTCGGAGGATCTTAAAAGTGTCAGAGAAAAAAGGAAATTACCATCTAAAGAAGAGAAAGTTTATAGTGTAGTTCAAAAGAAAGCACAACCTCAAGAGGGTATGCAGGTATTTTATGAAGATTTTATAAGGAAATATAATTCAGGAAAAGTGCTTTCGGAAAATGATGAGATAAAAGTTAAATTAAAATTTATTGTAGAAAAAGATGGATCGTTTACCGATATTAAGTATGGAGAGTTCAACGAGATTAATAAGAGAGCTGTTCGTGTTTTAAAATCAATGCCAAAATGGAAACCGGCTGAATTAAACGATAAAATTGTACGTTCAAATTTTACACTTTTAATAACAATTAAAGTTAATAATGAAATTAGGAATACAGAAGATTAAAATCTAAAACCAAACACTCCAATACTTCCAAACGGTGTGAATGTAAATTCCTAATAAAACCATACAATACACAAATTTCATAAACGATGAAACGATAAAGCCAATAAATGAACCAGTTGCAGCTTTAAATGCACGTTTAGAATCGTTTTGGTCAAAAATAAATTCGCCTATCAAAGCACCTGCAAACGGTCCGATGATAAATCCTAAGGGGATCGGTGTCAGTATTCCGACAATTAAGCCGATATTCGTTCCCCAGATTCCATATTTACTGCCACCAAAACGCTTGGTTCCCTGAGCTGGAATCACGTAGTCCAATATGGTAATAATCAGTGTAATTATAAAAGTAACGCCCAAAATCCAGTAATCAAAATCCATATTTGGTGTGGTATATAAAATCAACAAACCAATCCAGCTTAAAGGTGGTCCGGGCAAGGCTGGTAATACACTTCCTAAAACTCCAGCCAAAACGAATAATAAACTTATAATCAGGATGAAATATTCCATAGTTATTTTTTGTATTTTTGTTTTTTAAAATTACGATTAAATTTTCTTATGAAAAACGGTTGGCTGTTTGTTTTTTTTATAATCATGACTACGGCGTGTAATTTCACACCAAAAGAGGTGCCAAATGCACAAGAAATGTTACGTCGAGAATTACATGCAATTGATTGGGATCGAGTGGATCAGTATCCTACGTATGCGTCTTGTGATACTATTTCAGATTCAGATGGGCGGGTGATTTGTTTTTTTGAACTTTTTAGCTCTGAAGTATTCGAAATTTTAAAAAAAGATTCCATCGTAAAAATATCTACTATTGATTCTGTGCTTTTTTCAGTAACCATCAATACAGAAAGCGATGTGTTTTTTGAAACAGTTGCTATTAATGAGAAATTACTTCCTAAATTTATGATGGATAGTATTATGCAAAAGAATCAGGAACGATTAACAAAAATTTATCCTGCTAATAAGCGAGGCGTACCTGTCACCACACAGTTTCAACTAAAAGTAAATTTAGATAAATAAAAAATAGTAGTAGAAATGGATCTTAAAAAAAGTAACCTACGAAAATAAACTATCCTTTCTTCAGCAACAGAAGTATGGAACCAATTGAAATAGGAATTACCAAATTCAACAACCATATCAAAGCAGCAACTATAGTTACAATCCAGCTATCAACACCAAAAAGTCCAAACAGATAAATAGCGACACTTCCTTTTAAAGCAAAATCAATCGCTTGGAAATTCGGTAAAGAAGAGGCTAATAAGTAAACACTTGCAACCACCGCCAGTAGAGTAAAATAAGGGATTTGAACTTCAAAAAACATATAAAGTACATAGTATTGATGCACCAAAACAGTATATCTCAAAAAAGCTAGTAATGCATTTTTGCTATGAATTGAAGTTTTGATATTTCGAAGCATATTCAATAAAGTCTGTAATGAATATCCTTTGATACGAATATTCTTAATTGAAAGCAAGACCAGTAAAACAACTATTAGTCCACCGCAAAGTAAGTAGAAGTAAGCGGTTGGTATAAAAGGGTGCAATGCATTTACATACAAAGTGCCCAACAAGCCAAAACTTAAAGCATAAATAACCTGAATTCCGTTGCATACTGCGTTTAGAAACACAATTTTGCCAGCATCTTTTCTTGGATAAAACCATGCTTTACCTGCGTATTCACCAATTCCATTTGGCGTAACAATTCCAAATGTGATGCCGATTAAAACCTGTTTAGTACTTTCCCAAACCGAAATAGGTTTTACAACCTGAGCAAGATTTTTCCATTTCAAGATTTCAATAAATCGATTAAGAAAAGTCAAAACTAAAAGAACACTTATAAATAGGATTGCGTTTTTTAGCTGCAAAGATTTAGTGATAATGTTCCAATCGAGTGTTTTTTCTGCCAATTGACTTTTGATGAAATAAAAAGCCAATCCCACTACAATTAATTTCAGTAGAAGTAATAAGAATTGCTTAATTTTGGGAGATAGAAATTTCATTGTGCAAAGAAAATCTTTTTTTCGATGTATTTGAATTGAATTAACGAATATTAAACATTGGCTAAAGAACGTATTATATTAGGCATCGACCCAGGAACGACCATTATGGGATTTGGATTGATTAAGGTTGAAAAAAATCAGATGGTGTTTTTACAGCTCAACGAATTGAAACTCTCCAAAATGGACAGTCATTATTTGAGGTTGAAGCGCATTTTTGAACGCACCATTGAATTGATCGATACCTATCATCCTGATGAAATTGCCATTGAAGCACCGTTTTTTGGTAAAAACGTACAGTCGATGTTAAAGTTAGGTAGGGCACAGGGTGTGGCGATGGCAGCCGGACTTTCGCGCGAAATTCCCATTACCGAATACGAACCCAAGAAAATTAAAATGGCGATTACTGGAAATGGGAATGCCTCGAAAGAGCAAGTAGCTAAAATGTTGCAACAATTGTTAGGGTTGAAAGAGTTGCCAAAAAATCTCGATTCCACAGATGGTTTGGCTGCGGCAGTTTGTCATTTTTTTAATTCAGGTAAAACCGTAGTTGGAAAATCATATACTGGTTGGGAAGCATTCGTAAGTCAGAATAAAGACCGAGTTATTAAAAAATAATGGCAGGAATTTACATACATATTCCGTTTTGTAAGCAGGCTTGCCACTATTGCGATTTTCATTTTTCGACTTCCATGAAAAAGAAAGACGCAATGATTGATGCTTTAATTCAGGAAATTCATTTACGAAAAAATGAGATTAAGGAACCGGTTGAAACGATTTATTTTGGAGGAGGAACTCCAAGTGTACTTTCGAATGTTGAAATTGATCAGATTTTAGAACCTATTTTTTCTTTGTTTGAAGTTGTTGAAAATCCTGAAATTACTTTGGAAGCGAATCCAGATGATTTGAGTACCGAACGAATTATTGAATTATCGAAATCAAAAATCAACCGATTAAGTATTGGAATTCAATCTTTTTATGAAGATGATTTGCAATTGATGAATCGTGCGCATAATGCAGACGAAGCTTTACAATGTTTGAAAACCGCAACCCAATATTTCGATAATATTTCGATTGATTTAATTTACGGAATGCCTAATATGAGTATTGAAAAATGGCGTTCTAACGTAAATTTAGCGTTGAGTTTAAACATTCCACATATTTCGAGTTATGCTTTAACGGTTGAACCAAAAACAGCTTTGGCATCTTTAATAAAAAAAGGAAAAATTGCAAATACAGATGATGGTTTGGCGCACGAACATTTTTTAACTTTGGTTGAAATGCTTGAAAATGCTGGATTTGTACACTACGAATTGTCAAATTTTGGAAAAACTGAATATTTTTCTAAAAACAATTCGGCGTATTGGTTAGGAAAAAAATATGTTGGAATTGGCCCATCGGCGCATAGTTTTGATGGCAAAAATCGTTCGTGGAATATTGTGAATAATTCCATTTATATTCAGAAAATTCAAGCAAACGAATTACCTAATGAAGTGGAAACATTAAGCATTCAAGATCGTTACAACGAATATGTAATGACAGGTTTGCGAACCATTTGGGGTGTTTCGATAGAACGTATTGAAAAAGAATTCGATTTAAAATATAAAGATTATTTACTGAAAGAAGCACAATATTATATCGACAAAGAACAATTAGAATTAGAAAACAACATTTTAAAAACAACCTTAAAAGGAAAATTCTTTTGCGACGGGATTGCTTCTGAATTGTTTTGGGTAGAATAATATATTTCTACTGATTCGCTGATTTATTTTGAAGTTATCTACGCATCTGTTATAAAAATAACTTACAATGAAAACAACCATTCAACACAACAACAAAACTTACGAAATAGATTTATCCAAACCTTTAGATATTTCGTTACCGATACAAAATAACGAGCAAAATCCAATTGCTTGGTATTTAGATAAACCAGAAATAAATCCGGTAATTATGGGAGATTTTGTAGGAAGTGTTTCTTCAGGAAAATCATCAACGAATTTTAATAACATTTTGTTCAATCCGCACGGACACGGAACGCATACAGAATGTTTAGGTCACATTACTAAAGATTTTTATTCAATCAATCAAACTTTAAAACAATTCTTTTTTATTGCTGAATTGATTTCTGTTGAACCTCAAGTTTTCGAAAATGATTTTATCATCACAAAAAATCAAATAGAAAAAACTTTAAACGGTAAAACACCAGAAGCTTTGGTGATTCGAACCTTGCCAAATAATTCAGACAAAAAACATAAAAATTATTCCAATACCAATCCGCCTTATTTAACGGAAGAAGCAGCGATTTACATTCGAGAAGTAGGAGTAAAGCATTTGTTGATTGATTTACCAAGCGTTGATAAAGAAATTGATGAAGGTAAATTAGTCGCTCATAAAGCATTTTGGAATGTGAAAAACACAGAGAATGTAAATGAAGATGCACGTTTCGATTGCACGATTACCGAGTTGATTTTCGTTGAAAATGAAGTTCAAGACGGTTCGTACATCATCAATTTACAAATTTCTTCTTTTGAAAACGATGCTTCGCCAAGCAAGCCAATTTTATATAAAATTCTGAATTGATTAGATAAATCAACAGTTATTTTGTTTGATGATTGACATCGTTTCGGTGTTGAACCACTTCTAAGTTTTCATCAATGATATAAGCACTTCCAAAACCATTTACGTAATTTCCAGTAATTGGTTTTAATTCTATTAAAATAAAGTCTTGCATTTCAGAAAGAATATCTAAAATCTTACCGTGCTTTTCTTTTAATTGAGATAAAACTTGATTCCATAATTCTGTATCTCGTTCAATTTGTGTAGTAATTGTATCAAAAGTGAGGCGTTCACGAGCATAAATTTGTTTCGTTGCCGATTCGTCTTCAATAAACATCATAGATGCTTTGCCGTTCAGTAAATTTTTGGTGTGTTTAGCCATGAAAGAAACCAATATGTAAAAAGTGTTGTTTACCTGAACATAAGGTGCGTAACTTGCGGTTGGTTTTCCGTAATTTTTCTTGCATAAAAATCTACTAAACTTTTTCCTTCGTAGATACCAATAGTTTGAAAAGCACCTAAATGATGAGCAGTGTGGCTTTCTTTATCAAGAGCTGCTATACCACAAAACTCCAATCCCCACTTGCTCGACCCAGCAACTCCTGACCAAAAATAACCAACCCCGGGGGTATTCTTACCAGACTTAGAAACGTAACTCGGGTCAAATGCAATAGCGCAAACCTGTGTAGATTGTGTATCTAATAGAATTTTGTTGAATTGTAAAAAATCAAACGCTTCCTGAAAATTATTACGATAGGTTTTCTCATTATAACTGCCATAACTACTGAATTGTAGGAAATTCACCCGACCTTTTATTCCCAAAAAGAGATAGAAGATAGAAACCATAAAGTTTACTCTTGATTTATTCATTTTCACATTCATTTGTGAAATCACCGAAATTATATTACTTTTAACCTCGGATAAGTGCTGTGTTTTGTATAATTTGTTCACACATAAATATACTGAATATCAGTATCTTATCCAATTTTTTAACACTTAGTTTATTGACAATTAAGTGTTTATATCAAAATTTACCGAAGTGTTGGCAGTGATACAGGAATATTAAAATTCGTTTTAGTACACAACAAAAAACACAAACAGCTTATTTATAAACTGTGGCTAACAATTAAATCTTTATCTTTCTGATACTTATAAGATTTGAAGTGTATTAATTAGTCTGTCTTATTTTTAACCAATCTTTAAAATGTTAATAAATTCTTTACAAGGAGTGACGTTTATAAATAAGTTCATTAGTTTTGTGAAGATTAAACATGCATAATTTTGAAACTGGTTTTGAATTAGATTCGTTGGAAGCAAACACAAAATTCTGTAGAACTAAAAAACTTATGGATACAAAAAAGGCGAGAGCGCAAATTTTTAGACAACTCGATGGTATAGTGACTGTTCCTGTTGTGTTATCACTTTATAATAAAGGAGTAATAGATTATTTAGTCCAACAAAAAGAAACCGATTTAGATACATTGACTCAGGCTTTTAATGCCAATAAAGGATATTTAAATGTAGCTATCAGGGTGTTGGCATCTCAAGGTTTTTTAGTGTACGAACTGGATAATTCCTTAGACAAAGTCAACATAAATGTCAATGATAATACCGAAGACCTTTTAAAGTATTTTGACTGGTATCAAATGGTTGTTAGATTGACCAAAACTTTTGATGTAGAAGAGTTCATGGGAGATCACGCAAAAGAGCATCATTTTATTTTTGATATTTTAAACGAATTTCTTTTAAAAAAGAAGAATATTGAAGGGCTTTCAAATTCCGAATTTCAAATCATGAGTCAGGTCGAAGGTTTTCTAATGGCACCTATGATTGTTAAATTAGGAATGTCTGGGATGTTTCATAACTATTTTATGGAGAGCTTTTTTAGTGCAGAAGAATTTCATAAACAACCAGAAGTGTTTAAAAAGATTCTAGATTTTTTTGCCGAAATGGATTGGTTTACAAAGAAAAATGGACATTATCAATTCACCGAACAAGGTTTGTTTTTTGCCAAAAGAGCTACAGCCTATGGTGTAACAGTTTCTTATTTACCCATTTTTCTAAATATCGACGAATTGTTATTTGGTAAAGCTGCTTTGTTGTGGACTGATAATCATTCAAAAGACGAAATACATGTTGATAGAGTAATGAATGTATGGGGTAGTGGTGGAGCACACGCAACTTATTTTAAAGTATTGGACGATTTTATCATTGAATTATTTAATCAACCATTAGAAAAACAGCCTAAAGGGATATTGGATATGGGATGTGGTAATGGAGCATTGCTACAACATTTATATGAAACAATTGAAAGGCGAACTTTACGAGGTAAACATTTAGATGATTATCCACTTTTCTTGGTAGGTGCAGATTTTAATCATGCAGCACTTAAAATTACAAGAGCAAATCTTACGGCAAACGATATTTGGGCAAAAGTTGTTTGGGGAGACATCGGTAATCCTGATTTATTGGCTGCTGATTTAAAAGAAAATTATAATATTGATTTATCTGATTTACTAAACATGCGAACTTTTTTGGATCATAACCGTGTTTGGCAAGATCCAGGTGATGCCAAAAATATACAAACCACATCCACAGGCGCATTTGCACATAGAGGGCAGTGGATATCCAACAATAAAGTGGCACTTAGCCTTATACAGCACTTTGAAAAATGGAAACCTTATATTTCTAAAAACGGTTTGTTTGTCATCGAGCTGCATACCGTCGATCCTAAAATCACCGCAGAAAATATCGGAAAAACTCCAGCAACAGCTTATGATGCTACACACGGTTTTTCTGATCAGTACATTGTTGAGGTCGAGGTTTTTCAAAAAGCAGCCGAAGCAGCAGGCTTACAGATAGACGAACAAATGTTTAGGAAGTTTCCAAATACCAATTACGCTACTGTTAGTATTAATTATCTGAAATAATTTCGTAATTCAGTAAACATTACATCTTAAAAAAACCGATTCGATTTAATCGAGTCGGTTTTTTATAAGTCATCATAGTATATGGGATTTTTTATTCGTTTGGATTCCTTTCATAGTGCAAGTAAGTCACTTGCATCTTTAAATCCTAAACAAAATCAAATCCTAATTTTCCAATGGTAGGAAATTATAGTTCTTGGAATAATACAACATTTGTTCAGCAAACGTTTTAGGGTAAGTAACAATCACATCAGTAATTTTACCATTTTCAGCAGTTACAGGTACCAAAATCGGATTTACAAATCCACGATACGGAGCAATATTAAACTTTTTGTTACGCTCTAAAACTTCTAAATGTAGTTTTTGGTCTACTTTTACTCCATAAGTTTCCACCAATTCTTTTCCTGCTTCGTAATCTCCTTCAGATTTTATGCGCTGGGTTTCTTTTAAAAGTTGACCAAAAAGCTGACGTAATTTATTGTAGTCATTAATTTTAAAATAGGTTTTTCCATCACGCACTATACGCTCGATCACGTTGTCTTCTTGTCCTTTTTCAAAAACCCAAGCCGAAACCCATTGACGGTTACGCATATGTGCTTCTTCGATTTCTTTCCCCGGTTCTATTCGCACCAATTGCGTCATCAATCCATTTCGAATGTAATCATTGTATGCGGTTTCTCCAAGGCTTTTCCAATCATCTACTAAGCCCAATTCTTGTAATTTAGAATCGTATAAATAATAAAGAGCTACCAAATCTGCACGTCCTTCTTCTAATGTAGAGGCGTAACTTTTAAGAGTTTCTTTCGGAGTTCCTACTCCAGGATTGATTTGGCCAGAGGCGTGTCCCACTACTTCGTGCAATGCAGTATGTAGTTTATCTGCTAATTCGCTATATCTTTTTGAAAGCTGAATCTCTTCTTCATCAAAAGCGAATTCTTTAAGGCGATCAGCATTTCCAGATTTATTATAAGCATCGATAATATTACCCAGGGAAATTGATTTTGAACCGTGTTCTGCACGAATCCAATCAGCGTTTGGTAAATTCACACCAATCGGAGTTGCAGGAGAAGTATCACCGCTTTCGGCAGCAACAATAACTGTCTTGTAAGAGATTCCTACTACATTTTCCTTTTTATGTTCTGGCATTAATGGTGCATTATCTTCAAACCATTGAGCGCTTTTTGAAATAGCTTCCATTTTAGAAGACATATCGAAATCTTTGATTTGAACAGTCGATTCGTAAGTTGCTTTATGTCCCAATGGATCATTATAAACTTCGATAAATCCATTGATGTAATCGATATTGCCTTCTGTTGCATTTACCCAGGCAACGTTATAATCGTCCCAAGTTTTTAAATCACCGGTTTTGTAATATTCAATCAGGAGTTTTAATGCATTTGCTTGCGGTTCGTTTTCTGCAACAGTCACAGCCTTTTCTAACCAATAAATAATTTTGTCAATAGCAGAACCATACATACCACCGCTTTTCCAAAAACGCTCTTCGATCGCGCCTGATTGGGTACGAACCAATTTAGAGTTCAGTCCTAGAGAACGTGGTCTGATGCTATCGTTTTCAATAGCTGCATAAAAATCTTCTACATCGACGGTGGTTAATCCTCTACCATAAAAATTGACAGCCGAACCTTGAACTAAATCTTTTGATTGATTCAAGTTTACTTTTTTAGCGTCAACATCGTTAAACAAAAGTTCAACAATTCCAGGATCTAGATTTGTTTGGCTTGCTTTTAATAATTCTTGAAGATAGGTTTGTGAAAAAGCCGGTCTTATCTTATCATTGGAGTAATGATGGTGAATACCATTTGAAAACCAAACACGTTTCAGGTATATTTCAAAATTTACCCAATCGGTTGTAGTTCTGTCTCCTTTGTAATTAGTGTAAATACTTTCTAAAGCCGCACGAATTTTTAAATTATGACGGTAATTTTGATCCCAAAAAATATCTCTACCAGAGTATCCTGCTTGAGCCAAGTAATAAACCAACTTTTTCTCTTCCAATGTTAGTTGATCCCAGCCCGGAATTTCGTAATGTAATACTTGGATATCTGCAAATTGTTCCGATTGGAATTTTACTGTTTGAAGACTGTCCAATGCTAAAGATTCATCGTAGACTGGATTCTTTTTATCACAGGAAGTTAGCGAATTCATAGCTAATAAAATTATTATAAATTGTTTGATTTTCATGTTCTTATATTAAAATCTAACAGCAAATATATCAAAATAAATAATTTTCAGAATAAAAAATTATTGTTGAGGTAATATATTTTTCAAAAACTCAGACAATTGATCGTACAAGTCTTTGGGATTACTGTATATAATGTGGAAATTACTTAATGCGTAGATGATTTCGTTTACTTCAATACCTTCTTTTTGTAGATATACAATAGGTTTGCGTTTTGCTTTTGCATAACCTAATTCTACTGAAGTAGTTATATTGAGATGACTCGTTTCTGCAATAATAAAATTACAAGAGTCTATGTGTTTCATAGCGTTTTCTAACATTTCGGACTCTTCGCCGGCTTCCCACGAATATTTATCTACAAAAATAAATTGCTCTACATTGGCTGAATTCAATGCCATTCCTAAAGCGATAATTTCTTTTCCTAATAATTTTCGAGCGGCTGCATCAAGAGAGATATAGGCTTTCATTAACTAAATTGTTTGTTTGGGTAAAGGTAAAGAAATTATTAAGAAACTTTCTAGTGTATAAAGAGAAAAATATCTGTGCAAATTGGAGTTTCTTTCATGGATAAGAGTAGTTGTACGATTTTAGTCTCAATTTAATTTAAAAAAATCTCTGTACTGTCTCATGATTTCAAGAAGAATTTTTAAATATGTATTACAGCTATTATATATAAGGAGTAGGAATATTTATGATTGATTTTAATTTCTAATTTTTTCATGTTCTAAGTTGTTGCTTGATAATTGATTAAAAAATAACATTAAAATAAACTAAAATAAATTAGGATTTAAGTATTAAAGCTTACTATCTT
>Ga0265293_10000882_pt1 | contig 69471 bp, 57 predicted proteins | sample Munlanlewell138R_FD_192505 | JGI IMG/M metagenome (GOLD analysis project Ga0265293, IMG submission 192505) | Leachate microbial communities from a municipal landfill in Southern Ontario, Canada - Leachate well 138R | ecosystem: Engineered > Solid waste > Landfill > Unclassified | place: Canada... | reverse complement strand
CACTCTGCAGTGAACGGCAACGTGAAGTATGACCTGGTGGGCAAGGTGGTGGCTGAAACGGGACTGACCCGCAATACGGTGGTAAAAATCCTGACCGGCATCGAGAAACCGGTGTTCGACCAGTTCATGCTCAATCCCGAGGAGTTTATTCTCAAATGCTCCAACCTGATCAATGAGGAGAAAGCTACGGTGATCATTCAGCATATTGCTTACAACAAGCTGAACGACAGTTTTGGCACAGAGATCTTCACGGAACCAACCCTGAAAGGCAAGCTCGGGGTGAACGCAATAGCGGCAAATAAACACTTGTACGATTACGTGATCTTCGACTCTCCCTCTGTGGAAAAACCATTTGCCGAACAACTGGATATTAGCAGTGAGGTGAGCGTTTATGTAAAGCTTCCCAAGGGATTTTATATCAACACGCCGGTGGGGAAATACAATCCCGACTGGGCCATCGCATTCAATGAAGGAGCGGTGAAGCATGTCTATTTCGTGGCAGAGACCAAAGGCGATATCTCCACCATGGAGCTCAGGGAAGTGGAGTCAGCAAAAATATCCTGCGCCCGGAAACACTTTCAGGCGATCAGCAGTGATAAGGTGAAATTCGACGTGGTGGAAAACTACAAGCAGTTGATGAGTTTGGTGAAATGAAATTGTGAAGCTATGGAAAAAGAAAATTTCCAAATATTTAGCGACGAATCCGGATATTGCGGGAAAGATAGATTTGGTTCAATTGCCGTCATTTCAGGTCCAAAATCGATAACAACAACCCTTGATGACGAACTAAAAGCGATTCTTCATAAATACAACCAGAAAGAGATTAAATTCGCTGGTGTTGGTGGGAACTTTGAATTTATGAATGCCACAAAAGAATGTATTTCGTTGGGAATAGATTACTGCAGACACGACAAAATTAAGATTTATGTATTGGTATGGGATAAACATGATAGTAGACATGATATTCAAGGTCGTGACGATATTGAGAACCTGAAGTATATGTATTACAAGATTCTTAAGGAGACCAAGTCTGACTGGATTGGTGTTGAGAATTGGGAGTTTTTTCCTGATGAACTAACGTCTGTAAATTGGGGTGAGGAGATCGTACCCTTTATAGAACGCACAAATCTGGATAAGAAAAGAAATAATGATGAGGAGACACTATTTGGTGTATTGAAAAATTTTCGATTCCCAGCTGTCAGAAAATGCAGCGAGTTAGAATCTTGTGAATACCCTATATTGCAACTTGCTGATCTATTTGCTGGTTTAACGAGACTATCATTCGAGAAAAGTGAAAAATTTTGCTGTTGGTACGATAATGAGATCAATGGTAGTTCTTTATTTAATGAACCGATATCATTTTCAAAAAACGAAACTGCAAAATTTCAAGTGATGCATCATTTTAAGAAATTGTGTGACCGTTATAAAATGGGTCTCAATCTGAGTAAGGACAAGCATTTTAAGGTTTTTAATAAACAGTGTGGTCTTTGGATATGGTTTTATGAACCTCAAGGTGACTATGACAAAGCACCAACAAAAGAATCAATGAAAAATCGTGAATTTTAAACATAACCCTAGGGGAATTCGGTATATGCGACATTGGGATATCAATGAAATAGTTGATAATAGGATAAAAAAAGACATTAATACAATTAATTCGTTGTTTATTCAAACTTTATTACTAATTTTACGTTGTAATAATGAAATCGAAACAAGAAGTTGAAAAATTCTTGGAAGAGATCAGGGTAAAGGTGATAAGTGGTGTAAAATGTTTGCTTTACCTGAATGATCGGGAGAAAAATGCACAGGCACTGTTGGATCTGGAAATTGCTCCAAACAAAAGAACAGAGATTATAATGGCATTGAAACCAGAGGATTTCTACCGTATTGAGGAAGGGAGATTCCATGATCTTTTTGAGATGTATTCTTTCGGGAAAATGGTGAAAGGAATTGAAATCTACATAAAAATTTCTATCACAGAACGAAACGTTGTGTGTGTCTCATTTCATGAAGCCGAATTTCCGATTGATTATCCTTTCAAATAGTATTTTTAAAAAAAATCAACGTAATTATGCTAAGTCCGATTACAGGAAAAGAGATGGAAGTGAAAAAGGAGTGGCGCAAAATGGACTATCGTAAAGAAACGTTCAACATACTCTTTCACAGTTGGTATTGTGTTGACTCAAAGGAGGAGTTTGAAGATGAGGCGTTCGCTGAATTAAATTATAACCAGGTCGTTAACCAATACAGAGAAAAATATAATATCCCTTTTCCAGAGGATATCAAAAATATTCGTGAACAATATAATCTTCCTGCGATTAGGATGGCACACGTATTGGGTTTTGGAGACAATACCTATCGTCAATATGAAAACGGAGAGATGCCTACTCAGGCCAATGCCAGATTAATTCAGATGGTGGCTGATCCAAATAAATTTTTGGAGATGCTACATCTTTCCGATCTACAGGATGATAAACAGTATGCAAAAGTAAAATCCAATGCTGAGAAACTGAGTAAGCAGCAAGTTTCTAACTATGAATTGATTTTGGGTCGTTTTTTTGGGGAAAAATTGCGGGATCGGTTTACAGGATTTAGTCTGCCAGACTTTACGAAATTCAAGGAAATGGTACTTTTTTTCATCACGGATCATAATGTTTGGAAAACAAAGTTGAATAAAATGCTTTTCTATGCCGATTTCGCCAATTACAAATACCACCACAGATCAATTAGTGGTGCAAGATATTGTCCCATCGATATGGGTCCGGTACCGGATAATTTCAATACCTTGTTCGAGATTCTTGTCAACGAGAAAGTGCTGGATATAAGCTATCAAATATTTTCTGATGGCGGTGTAGGGGAAAAATACAGTCCTTTAAAAAGTTTTGATGAATCGCTGTTTACACCTGATGAATTGGAAATAATGCGGAATGTGAAAGAGCGGTTAAAGAATATTTCAACACAGAATGTTATCGAGTTAAGTCATCAGGAAAAAGCTTGGAGCGAAAACAGAACGAACAAATCACAACCGATCGACTATACTTATGCATATGAGTTGAGTTTACTCTGATCTGTTAATGACATTTATTCAAGCGTTATTCCCATGGACCAACCTAAACTGGAGCGCCTGCTCCGCCTGATGAAAATGCTCGCGGCCAACAATTATCTGACCGTGGAGGAGATCGCCGCCAGGCTATCCATTACACCCCGCTCGGTATATCGTTATATCGATACGTTCCGGTCGGCGGGGTTTGTGATCAAGAAGAAAAATGGCTGTATCCGGCTCGACAAATCGTCGCCCTACTTCAAGGACATCAGCGAGCTGATACACTTCACCGAGGAGGAGGCTTACATCCTGAAGTCGGCCATCGAGAGCATCGACGAGAACAATATCCTGAAGCAGAACCTGAAGAAGAAGCTTTACACGGTCTACGACTACAAGATCCTGGCGGAGACCATCGTCAATAGCAGGCACAGCAGGAACGTGCGGCAGCTGGTGCAGGCCATGGAGGAGAGACGGACGGTGATCCTGAAGAAGTACGCCTCGTCGCACGGCAACGATATCCGCGACCGCCGGGTGGAGGCATTCGCCTTCACCACCAACTACGAGCAGGTGTGGTGTTACTGCCTGGAAGACCGGGAGGTGAAACTCTTCCGCGTTTCCCGCATCGGAGCGGTGGAGATCCTGCCGGAGCCGTGGCAGCATGAGGCGGCTCACCAATCGGGCTATATCGATATCTTCCGGATGCACGGCAATGTGAAAATGCGGGTCATCCTGAAGATGGGGCTTCGCTCGTCGAGCCTCCTGATGGAGGAGTATCCGCTGGCTTCGAAACAGATGAAGAGGATTTCGGACAACGAATGGATGCTGGATACCGAGGTCTGCTCTTACGAAGGGGTGGGGCGCTTTGTGTTGGGCCTTCCGGGGGATATCGTGATCATCGACTCTCCTGAGTTAGTTCAGTACATTGCCAATCAGGTTGAAAAAATAAAGGCCTCGCCGTAACTTAACATAGAAACTGTTGCAATTTTGATCTTGGTCGTGTGTTGTGAAATAGATCCAGCAATTTCAGTGGTTGATTGAACTCAAAAAACATAATTTTAATATTTAGTTGTACCATATTTGTACCATATATTTATAATAAACAGATAATCATATTATAATACATTCTGTATCGGCAAGTAACTAATAATAATATAATTCAATAAAAGTGTTTACTATTAATTGATTACCTCTTCACTATAAACTAATTATAATCATAAAAAACATGAAGAAAACGTTTTTTTTGCTGATTGCTGTGTTTTGTTTATCAGTTTCAGCCCAGAATGGACCTAAAGACTCAAATACAAGTTATGCTAAGACAGTGCTGCAACCCTATGTGGAAAGTGGTCAGCTGGCCGGTGCTATTAGCGTGTTCTATAAGGACGGTGTGCAGGAAATCTTCGCCATAGGCTATGCCGACGTATCAGAAAAGCGCCCAATAGGTATGGATAATGTGTTCATGCAATGTTCACAGACAAAAGGATTTTGCGGAGTGACAATCGCTAAACTGGTGGAAGAGGGGCGTATTTCGCTCGACGACCCTGTTTCTAAGTATCTTCCTGAGTTTAATGAGTTATGGGTGTTAGTTGCTGAAAATGACAGTGTGAAGACCCTTCGTAAAGCAAAGAACGAACTTACTATCCGTATGGTACTAAACCATACTGGTGGCTTCCCTTTCGAAATTAGTGCCAAGCGTCCTGATGTCAGAGGTGGTGGATGGTCTGGAGGAGCACCCCTTCGCCAGACAGCCTCTATCGCTGCGGCTTCGCCTATCATGTTTGAGCCGGGTACACGTGAGCTCTATTCCAACACAGGAATTGATATTGGTGCAGCTGTTGTTGAAGTGGTCACAGGGATGAAATGGGAGGACTATTTAAAGCAAGAGGTGCTTGATCCCCTTGGAATGAAGTCTACATGGTTCTGGCCTACTGATGAACAGCTTAAAAACAAGATAGAGCTATATAAGTACAGCAAGGATGCTCCAGCCGAGTGGGTTGAAGAAATGGACTGGCAGCAACGACCTTATAATGACTCACATGTATTTGCATCTGCCGGTGCTGGTCTCTGGACAACTGCCAATGACCAGCTAAAGTTTTATAAGATGCTGATGAATCTTGGCTTAGGAGATAATGGTAATCGCATCCTGAAAGAAGAGACAGTGAAGAATCTTCTAGCACTTTCCACACGTCCTAAGGGGCTGAGTGGTTACTCACTAGGTTTATCAGCACCTGAAGAGGATAGCGAAGATGCATGGTTTGGTCATGGTGGAGCCTGGGGTACTAACTGTTCTGTAAATTGGCACAAGAAAGAGCTCAAGCTATGGGTAGTTCAATCTGCCGGAGGAGAACAACCATGGGTTGATGAGATAGCCAAGGCTGCTGAGAAGTTCTTTGCACAGCCAATGAGCAAATCAGGTGTAGATGCATATACCGGAAGAATGGAGTAATTAATTTAGCTCCCAATCTTTCTAATCAGATCCCTAACTCCAATTGCACACTCTGCAACTCGCTCAAAATTGACAATACCCAGGTTGTCTTTTGGAGTATGGGTAATCTCCTGACTCTCCATGTTTTCAATAAACCAGTTCGAACTCACAGCAATAGCAGGAGTTCTGTTCTGTAAAAAAAGACTATGGTCTCCCTGATACCATGGTAATCCTTCAATGATAAGAGGATTATCAGAAAGCATATCTTTAAAGGCTGTGCTGACATTTTCAGGGAGATTAAAGGGAGAAAAACATGAAAAACCTTCATGATACCCAGCACCATCAATGTTGATATTCAATAGGATATCGGAGAATTTACCTAAGTTTTGTTTTACATATTCAACCTGTCCGGGTGCTCCATAGTAGTCTTCTCCATTAAAAACGACAAGCTCAATTGGATGTTTTATCGAACAGTCTTTCAGTATCTCAGCCAGAACCAGTAGAACTGCCACTCCTGTTCCGTTGTCAATTGCCCCCGGAGTGTCAATCTTTGTGTCAATGTGAGCAGTGATTACTATTCTGTTACTGTTTTCTGTGCTATTGTTCCCAATGATATTGTAAGCTATTTCAGGAATACGCTTTGCCTTGGAAACAAGTTCTACAGTTTCTCCTTTACATTTGAGCAGCTTTTCACCTACTATATCTGTCATATAAACTGAAGGAATATCAAAATCACCATCCTCGAACATAGGAAATGGATATACACCACCCGCCAATGCTGAATCACGCTTTGTAGCTGTTATTATTGCAAGAGGTCTGTTTCTTTCCAAGACAGAAATGAGATGCTGATGTTCTTCAGGGTTCCAAAAAGGAAATTTCTTTGGCGCAATCTGTTGTGAGGAGATGTCTCCGTATAAAAGAACGATCTTATCTGTTATGTTTGATTGTTCAAGCTTGTCAATTGTATCGATAGCAATCAATTCACCTTTTACGGAACAACCCAGCGAGTAATGTGATGAAAACACTTCAAAAGATTTATCACCGCAAGTCAGTTCAGCTCCCTCTGTTTTCCAATCAATAACAGATAGTTTGTTTGCCTCTGTCTGCCAGCCATACTCCTTCAATATCTTACCTGCGTAATCTGTTGCTAAGCGATTTTTCTCGCTTCCAACCCTGCGTTCACCTATCTTATTACAGAGTACATGCAAATGTGTTTTGATTCTTTCGACTAAATAGGCCTTTTCCATCTTAATTATCTGATTGATTTAATGTTCTCTCTACTCGTAGAAATTTAATGTTAAATGCTTTACAAAAATAGAATTTAAACTTTAACTTTTGGTGTCTTTTACAATAAAATACAATTGTCGTCAATGCTAAATAGTAAATACTGACAATAAAGGTTTATAACTATATTATTTGAAAAAGGTGTTGAGGTATTATTTATGAGCAGATTCTTACTTTGTAAGCTCTGCCTGATCTAACGGTAGAATATCACACTCCATGAACAGATTGATGGTGATTAATTCGTCAACTTTTATCATTCCCATCATGTGAACAGGAGGTGTCAGGTTAAAATCACGTATATTGATCTCTTTTGTTATATCGAAAGTAAAGTTATTTCCATTTTTACCTGTTGTTACAGGGAAAATATATCTTTTTGTAACATCTGTAATTGTAATATCAATAACAGCATTTCCTACTGCTGATGTTGAAGATCTGTCGGCAAGTTCAATATGATCAAGTTTTATAAGCATTTTAGGGTATTGATCAGACTTTACCAATTTATTAAAATCTCTCAGCGCCATCTTGTTACTGGAGTTGAAGCTTTTTACAGGAATCTCCAGATTACTCTCACTTAAATATATTTTATCGTTTTTCCAAGAAGCAACAACATATAGTTTATTATCTATAAACTCCTTACTTGGTTGATCGAATGTAAAATCAACGACATTACTTTTCCCATGAATCGAAAGTACACTTTTATCCTTTACATCCACAGTAACAGGATATGAGTTAAGCTGTGCACTTAAAGTAAGTGACAATAGATAACATATAGTGAATATTGATATAAATTGTTTCATAACTTAACCTGAGAGATTAAAACCAAACCGGTAGTAAATACCGGTTTGGTATACCTTTATTAATGTTAATTAAAATGCTATTGATCCAGCCAAAGTCAATCCATTGAATTCTGCATCAGAATAAATGCTGTTAGTTGGGAATCCATCATAATTCTGTTTGACATACTCTACTTTAGCCATAATGTTTTTGGTCATGTACCAACCTGCAGCAATTGCAGTACGGTTAATATCCGCTTTATAGGCAGGAGTTTCTCCAGCTGATGCCATATCAGCTTTTAACACATTGTATCGTCCACCAACATAAAACTGTTCATTTGCACCAAAACGTACTACTAAGTCGGTTACAAACTGATTTGCATCTCTAAGTTCGCTTTCACTTGTACTGCGTCCTTTTGCCTGTTCCAGAGTAGTAAATGATTCAAACGAAACGCCATCTGCAGGTGAATACTTTAAGAATAAGTTTCCCATCACAGCTTTTACCTTATCTCCGAAACCCGGACTAAATCTACCATTTGTATAAGCCGATGTTCCTGGTGCAACATGATACATAACTCCGTAATAATTTGAACCGGTACGGTCACCACTGAATAGAGTGTTTCTGTAAGATCCAGCAGTGTAGTAACCTGATCCGCTTACTCTAAGACGAAACTGGTCATTAATCTGCTTGTCAAAAGCCAGCTTTCCAATCAGAGCGGGATTCATCTTGCCATTAGAGTATCTGTTTGCAGCCAGAGTCGTATCAATCTTCTGTAATGAAGGATTAAGCTGTCCGTTAGTAATTGCACCCACAAGAGTGAAGTCTCCAAGATGAACGTCAACCTCTGCACCTATCTCTGTTGCAAATTCATCCATGATATGGTTTTCCATAAATGGATTGTAGAAAGTAAGACCACCATCTGAGCGACGAAAATGTGCATCTCCATAATTAACATCAAACTGACCTACTTTAATTGTAGTAACTTCCATAATATCATCAACAAAATCCCAGGGGAGGAAAGGCATTTTTTCTAATTGCAGAAAACCACCTTTTACCCATGTTTCGTTATGGTGGCGAGATGCCAGGTAAAGTTCAAAATTCAGGTAAATTCCATCTGACAGATTAGACTGAATAAATAGGTTTGCCTGTGGTAACCCAAAGTTATTAGTCAGAGGGACCAGTGTAAGGTCATTATCACTCACATATTCTCCATGTGCGTTGCTGTGATCAAGTGTAGAGTAGGGAAGTGTAAGTGCACCACCTATTTTCACATTCAAACCTTTAAATTCTGTATCTGTCTTAGGTGTTTCAAAAATGTTAATACCATCCTTGTTAGTTGGACGTAATTGAGCAAAAGCAATGCAGGTAGTTAATAAAGCAACTACAGCCAGGAGACTTCTTTTTTTCATATTCATTTAATGTTTTAATTAGATTTTTTTATTATTTATTTTGTGTGTAAGCTGTTGTGTCGAAGTCAACTGCGGCTCCTTCAAAGGTCACTTTGTAATTAACTGTAACCTGATCCTTAGTTTTCATAGTGCCTAACATTGCTGTGGGTGGCTTCATACCATAATCGCTCATCTTTATCGGTAGTGAACCTTCAAATGTATAAACTCCCGGACTTGCAGTTTTTCCATCCGCTTTTAGTGTAACCTTTTTGGTGGCACCGCTAAAACTAAGATTCCCTGTGATTGTTACAGCAATATTATCTCCTGTAACCTGAATTGAATTTAATTCGGTCATGTTGAATAAGATTGTCGGATTCTTAGGTTCATTAAAAGCTTCATGAGTTTTCTTGTCCATCAGATTTTCTCCACTGATAAGAGACTTTACAGGTATCTCCACTGTGAGTGTTTCAGGGCGATTGTTTGCAATTGTCATTTTGCCATTTACTTTAGTCGCATTAATCTTAAAATTGTGATTAACATTTGTCTCTCCGTTAATAGTAACGGTTGAAGATTTAATAGAAAGTGTTTGTGCCTGAGCAATTACTACTGTTGCCATGAACATTAGTAAAAATAAAGATCTGGTTAGACCATTTGATAAAATCGTCTTCATAATTAAGTGTAAAATAGTTTAGTAATTAGTAATATTTTAATCCTATAGAATTGCTGTGATTAGTAAATACAGTTGACCTCCAAGAGATTCAAAGTATTCTTAAAATATTTGTATATAGTGATTTTTAAATTAGTTATACTTTTATGCTATAGTTTTAGTAGGATGAATAGACAAAAAAAATCTAAACGCATATTGCACAATCCTCTTTGGTTTCCTGCATAATCTGTTCCAGATTACTATCAGAAAGGATCTTTACAAATTGTTTGTGAAAATGTTTCCAGTACAAATTTGCTTTACAACACAACGATGTGCGTTCACAGAATGATTCATCTGAGATACATTGTACAACCATCACAGGCTCAAATGCAGTATAGATATCCAGCATTGTGATCTCAGAAGCCGGCTTTGCAAGAACGTAACCACTCCCTCTTCCTCCTACATTTCTAATCAAGCCTTTTAGTTTAAGAGCGCCGATGATGTAGTCCAGGTATTTGACTGAAATTTGCTGTTTATCAGCGATATCCTTCTGAAGGATACCCTCATTGTGCTGACAGTCGGCAATTTCAATCATTGTCCGTAGTCCATACCTTATTTTAGTGTTTACTTTCATCCTATTTAAAACAATAAACAAAAATAGTAGATTAATATTCAAATATAAAATTTAAGAATGAAAATTAACAATATTATAGGATAAATGTGATACTAATTTATTAAAACTTATGGTTGGTGCATTAATCTAAATTGAAATATAAAAGATAAAATGGTAATTTCATTACCGTTTCAACTTATGTAGTGAGAATCTGAATATAAATCCTATCAGGAGCAGTACAACTCCCTTAATAATAACATTAATTGGCAATGAAACAGACATAGTTAAACATCCGGTTAATCCCAATATTGGAATTACTTTGTTATATATTCGTTTTTCCGGCGATTGTTTCAGAGCTGCAATATTTGTTATACTGTAATACAACAATATACTAAAAGTAGCTGCTCTAACTATAAATTCAAAAGATCCGATAATAGTTAGCAATACAATAATTACTCCAGTAATTAAAATTCCTATGTGTGGAACATGGTATTTTTGATGTATTCTTTTAAATATTGCAGGTAAATCATTTCTTCTTCCCATGGCCAGCATCATTCTGCTTATGCCTAATATTTGAGACAACAATACACCTAACATTGCTGTTGAAGCTCCAATAGTTACAATGGTACTAATTAACGGAGTAGATAGGGAATTTGCAACTATCTGTAAAGGTGACTTACTGTCAGCCATTTTTTCTGTACCAATAACCCCAACAGCGATTAAAGAAACAGAAATATAAAGTGTGATAGCTAAAACTATAGTTATTATAACTGCCTTTGGAATAGTTTTCTTTGGATCCCGAACTTCCTCAGCAAGTGTGGCAATTCTGGCATAACCAGTATATGCAAAAAAAAGTAAAGCTGAAGCTTCTGCAATTCCTGAAATGCCTAATGGAGCAAACGGAATAAAATTTTCTGTATTAATTGATGTGATTCCGCTAAAAATCAGGTATATAAGCGTTAGCAATGTGATACTCACAATAGCCAGGTTTAATTTACCAACTTTTTTTATTCCGATGTAATTTGCAATTGTAAGTATTACTACAGCAATAATTGAATATTTTAATGGAGATAAAATCGGAACCAACTGGTAGAAATAGCTCCCAAATCCTATAGCTACAACACCAGCAGCTGTCAGTTTACTTATTAAAAACATCCAGCCTGCAGAAAAACCAAAAGCAGGATTTAAAAGTCTATAGCCATATTCATACGTTCCACCTGATTGCGGGTAAACAGCAGCCAGTTGTGCAGAACTTAAACCATTAAAAGCAGCAATCAGACCTGCGATAAATAGTCCAATTATAAAAGATGGACCAGCTACACCCGCCGCTACACCGGTTACAACAAAAATGCCGGCACCAATTATGGCCCCTAAACCAACGCCAACTGCGTCTTTTAATGTAAGTGCTCTAATTAGTTCTTTGGGTTCACCCATTTCATTATTTCAAAGTAACTGTCTTTCCTTCAGCAGCACTTTTCTTTGCGGCATCCAATATCTTTACAACAATTATATTATTCTCAAGCGATGAAAGGTCGGTGTTTTTCACTTTAATCTCCCCTTTTATTACGCTTGAGAAATAACTAAAAGGATCATTTGTCTCCAGTGGAAAATCAGTAATTTTCAGTTCCTGCTTAGGAGCAGAACGATTTAGCCTGAATTCAAGGTTATGTTGATCAGATGCTTCTACATAACCATCTTTTCCATAAATTGTTAAATCCTTTCTATCAACAGGCCAATTCCATGATCCCTGAATTATTGCCTGTGCATCAGGGTATGTTAGAATAATTGTAGCCTGGTCATCTACATTTGGATAGATGTCAGGTTTTATTGTCTGCAAAACTGAAGTAACCGTTTCAGGAATTTCGTTTTGCATAATCCATGTCATAATATTTGCACCATAACATCCAAAATCAGTTACAGCTCCACCACCATTTAATACAGGATCAGTCAGCCAGGCAAGAAATTCAGGAGAACAACCAATTTCAACCGGACCTTTATGACCATCGTTGATCATAACCTTGTTAATCTCGCCAATTTCATTATTTGAAACAGCCATTTCAAAAGCTTTATAAATAGTCGGATACCAAGTTGTTTCGTAATTTGTTAAAAGATAAATATTGAATTCCCTGGCTAATCTCTCCATCTTTTCAGCATGTTCAGCACTTACAGCCAAAGGTTTCTCAACCATCACATGTATTCCTCTGGGAGCACAAACTTCAACTGTTTTCAAATGATCATAGATTGAATTAAAAGCAACTACACCCTCTGGTTTAGTCTTTTCTACCATAGTTTGCAGATCATCATATACTATACTGAGATCAAATCCATATCTGTCAGCAAGCTCTTTAGCTCTCTTTTTATCTGACTCAGCAATCCCAACTATCTGTATGTCGCTACGTTTTTGATAATTGTTTAATATTCCATGTACATGATCATGAGATAATCCATCAATTCCTATTCTTACAGGATCGAGCGATTGCGCACTGGATGGTTGAATACAAAGAAGAGTAAATAAAATCAGAATTAGAGTAGTGATCTTCATGTTTTCTCTATTTAAATGTATTTATTAGTAAGATGGCGAAGATAATATTATTATTCCTTTTCCAAATTTTCTTTCATCTCTTTTAGAATATCATTCCATCCGGCAGTAAAGCTTGCTTTAGAGAAATACCTGCTATCTTCGTCGGTTATATTTTCGAGTCCTTCATGTTTTAATAAAACTTTAGTTGACTCACCTTCAGGCGTCAGTTCCCATGTGAGAGTAGAAATTCCCGGGCTGTAACCTGGATACTCCCATGTATGTTTCAATTTTTTATTTGGTATAACTTCAACAATTTTAAACAGATGACGAAAATCATGTACTCCTTCTTCATCAGTTATGGAGACAACAAAATCAAAAATCTCACCCTCTTTTGCTTCGAAATTTGATATGTTGAAATACCATTTTTTCATTTTCTCGGGGTGGGTTAGTGCCTCCCAAACTTTTTCGGCACTCCTTTTTATAGTAATTTCTTTTTTATACATAATGCATAAGTATTAATATGTAATTATATAATAATATTGCTCTATAGGTAAATCAATGTTTTAAAATCCTTTCAGGTGAAAAAAGTTGCTCATATTTACTGTTTCCGGATGTTATTATATCACAAATTACTATAGCTGCAACTGTACCTAAAATTATATCATCACCACCGTAACCTATTGCACAAAACACATTTTGATGATTTCCCGGCAAATATCCAATATATGGCAAACCATCTTTACTCTTATAAAGTTTTGTCTTCCATTTATATACAATTTCTTCTATATCAAAATATAGTTTAAGGTTTTTATAAAGTTTCTCAAAGCTTTTATTTGAGTTATTTAAGCTATCAGCTATATTATCTTCACCCCCTGCAATTAAAAAATCGTTTTCATCAAGAGTGTGAGATCTGTATGAATGGTGTGGCTCAAACATATCGTAAGCCATAGCTTCTGGGTAATATCCATTTTTAAGTTTTAGAGCCATGGCAAAACGAATATAAGGGGTGATATATTTGTTTAAAATACTATCACCTGGAGGTGTATTATTGGCATAAATCAGATATTTACAGTTTATAGGACCTTTGCTGGAGTCAGCAACGATAATTGTATTTTCATCAATACTAGAAGTAACCGAACAATTTTCTAAAAACATACCACCTGAATGTACAAACTCCTTGAGCAGTATTCTTAAATATCTTAATGGATGAAATTGTGCCTGATTGTGAATTTCAATAACTCTTACAGATGGTATTCCAAAAGGGTTTGTATTAGTCTCGATAGCATCAATTCCTACCAAATGATTTCCTTCGATTATATTTTGTAGTTCATCATCCTGTCTTTCATCTAATGAAAACAGATATCCATTTCTGATCGCATAATCACAGTAAATCTGGTAAATATTTATATTATCCTTAATAATATCACTTGCTTCCCTAGCAGCTTTTGCAAGTAATTTGCCTGAGTCGAGACCGTATGTTTTGATAACCTTATGATACGGTGTCTCAAAGTAGTTGTTTATGTGAGCTGTTGATCCTCCTGTTGAGCCATAACCCATGTTGCCGGCTTCAACCAAAATGCATTTAAACCCTTTTTTCTGAAGCATCAGTGCAGTTGTAATTCCTGTGATGCCCGCACCTACGATTAAAATATCGGAATCTGGTATCGAATTAATGTTTTCCTGACCGTAGTGTTTTACCTCGGTTTGCCAAATACTTTCTAAATGACCGCCTCTTTCCATAGAATTGCCGGATTAAGGAGTTACACACAGTTTTGTATGTTGTAAATTAAACCGCTTTAATATGGTTTTTGTTCAACATATGAGCAGTTTATAAGAGGTACAGATACTTGAAAGATTTGGTTCTATCAGAAAGTTTAAAGAATCTATACAACTTCACTTAAAGTGAAATATTCAGACTTATCAGCATAGATAAAGATGATTGAACCATCCTTTATTGTATTTATAATTGGTTTATTCAACTCCTGAGGCAGTGCAGGACAACCAAAACTTCGTCCTAGCCTACCAGTTGATCTGATGAAATCCTCACTGCAATAATCTGCTCCATGGATAACAACCGCACGTGGTCTGGCTTTATCATTTATTCCTTTTTCGAGACCGTCAAGTCTCAAAGAAAATCCGTTACCCCCATTATATGTTTCAGCAGTTCTGTAAAAACCAAGTGAACTTTTATAGGATCCACTTTTGTTTGAAAAAGATGTTGCAAAGTTATCGCCACTGTTTCTGCCATGAGCAACATATGATACAAACAGAACCTCTTTCCTGTTAAGATCCAGAACGTACAATCTTTTATCAGTAGAGGGTAAATTGTAATCGATTATAGTGAGCAGAGGATTATTATCCTTATTTAACTTTTTATAACCGGAATATGCTGATTCAAAGGCTTTAAAATCAATCAATCCTTCAAGATTCATTTGCTGAAATAATAGTTCAGTGTCATCAAACTGATACTTTTCAACTAAATAGTCATATACGGGGATATCCTTTCCTATAGGGAAACTGAAAGCTGATATTATAGTAAATATAATAGAAATTAGAACTGTACGCATAGTTTAATTCGAGAAAATTGTTCCCAAATATACTATTTTTCATAAACTAAAATGTTAATCAATTACAACAACAACTGCCTCTTTCACAGTTATAAGGTCAAATACAAATTTCGCCTGCGATGAAGCAACTCTCACACACATATGTGAGCGTGGTGTTGTGCCAAGCGTATTGCTCCATTCAATTATCCTGGTTTGGGGTAATTGGGTAGGAACTCCATGAATGTAAGCTCCATTGGTAAATCGGGATGCATATGGAGCATATCCTGCAATTTCATTTGATCCATCTTTTGTGTAGAACATCTTCTCTTTTTGATCCTGTATTGCGAATATGCCAATTGGGGTTTCTGAAGCATATGGAGGCTTATGAACTCCGGTAGTTGCCGGATTCATACTTAGTATATTCCAGGTATTATCTCTTTTTTCTATAACAGAAATATTCTGATTAGTTACATCTGCAGCAATAACTTGATTGATTTTAATGCTATCGCCCCAGTTTATCAAATAGCGGTTAGGAATAAGATATTCTCCATCAAATGAGACACCTTTTACTCTAATCATTTCTGTTGTATCATTATCTATAATTTTTGCTATCCAGCCATCTCTGCCATAACGTACAAGTACTGTATCTCCTTGAATACTGTAAAGAGGTACTGACTGGTATCGTTCTATACCATAATGATCTGATACTCTCCTGTATTCATTCCTTACAAAGTCTGGAACAGTTGGGGCTTCACCATTCATATTTTTGTAATTACTGAAAACCACAAACTTTTTTGAGTCGCTGTTTATGTTGATCTCATTTTCAATGTGAGCGATTTTGTCTTTTATTTTATTCCATTGAAAATATCTTATGGTATCCTCATATTCATACTGATCATCAAGTATATATTTCTCAAACTGAATCTCTTTAGTTAAATTGATGTCAGATGCAGATAATATCTTGACTGTTTCTACTACTTCAGTTATTGAGTCTGTAACTGATATAAAATCATCTATAATACCTTCAGAGTCATTTTTAAATTCATTACATGCGGTAAAAATCAGGAATGTGAACAGGTATAAAATTATTGAGGTAGTATCTATGCGAACAGAAAACAGTTTTCTCATACAACTGGTTTTGAAATTCTATTTGATTTTTAAAATTAAAACATGAATTTGTTTATAATGTTCATATAGATTGACATAACTTTTGCTGTTGCGAATATCTATAATAGCATCAGATATATTTGTTATAACAGATAAACTTATCTCCAACTAGAATCTTAACTGACTCTTATCTGGTTCTTATTTAGTTCTTATCTGGCTCTTATATTCGTTATATAATACAGGATTAATAAAGAGTTTGGTCAGACTAATTTTGGTGTCTGATTTGTATATAAAGCATAGAAAATGTTAATTAAACCGAAGTGTTGATCAGTGTCGCCATGGTGACAATTTTCACTCCCTGTAGTACCTAACTTTGTATTGCAAAAAAATAGAGATTCGTATTAAGGATTAATTATTAAAGAAAGGATAAAATATGAAATCAGTTACTTTACAACTAGAAACACTTACCTGCCCATCTTGCATACAGAAGATAGAGGGTGCATTAAAGGGTCTTGATGGAATTGATCCGGAAAGCGTTAAAGTGATGTTTAATTCCAGCAAAGCAAAAGTAAATTATGATGAAGAAAAAGTGTCAATAGAAAAAATAGAAAAATCCATTTCCAGGTTAGGTTATAAAATAGAGAAATCTAAAGTTTAATCTGTTTATAAGCGCCAATTTATTAAATATCTGCGATATAACAAAGAGAAAAATCATGTTTTTGTTCATAAAATAAATAAATTTTTAATTATATCTTTGTTTTAATAGTTTTCTTGTATCACTCCAAAACAAACAGATATGAATAAGAAACTGGCGCTTTTTATAGTTATTACTTACGCAATATCGTGGGCCGCCTGGTTGCCAATACTTGAAAAAATAGAGTCTAGTCCTTTTGAATCGGCACCTTTAGTTTTATTACTTTTTTTCATAGGAGCGTATAGTCCTACAATTACTGCAATTCTCTTAACAGCTGCCCTTGAAGGTAAAAGAGGAATAAAAGAGTTGTTTTCAAGGTTCAGACTAAAAAGTGTAAAAAAACGATGGATAATTATAAGTTTACTGGTAGGACCGTTCATATATAGCTTAGCATTTGTTTTATATGTACTTTTCGACGGTAGTATAGGAGATGTAAATTATGGACTTCTGCCATGGCTTCCGATTGTATTTATAGTACCAATAGTATTTGGCCCATTAGCAGAGGAAATTGGATGGAGAGGATATTTATTGCCTATTTTAAGTCCAAAATCTAAACCTATACAATCCAGTTTACTTGTTGGATTCATATGGGCATTATGGCATGCCCCACTATTTTTCGCAAAATCCGGAACAGCAATCAGTGGATTTACTATAACAATACCATTGGTTGTTCTCTTTTTTATAGCAGTTATAGCATCGAGTTTTATCTATACCTGGGCATATAACAACACGTTAGGTAATTTAAGCATTGCAATTTTCATACATTTAAGTATGAATTCCTCTGGAACAATTCGCGGTATGCTTTTCCCTGAAATGACATTGGAAGAATCTCTTCAATACTATATATATTACACAGCTGTGTTATGCTCTGTTATAATTATCGGTTTTATAATTTTAAGGAAAAAAGTATAAAAGCGAGGTGTTTTTTTTAATGTAATAATAAACTCAGATGTCTCTTATGTGACATATATAACCTTTTGCCATACCTAACTTTGCATATTAAATAATAGTAGTAGTATGCAAAGTTTTATATTTAAAAATAAGAATCTCATTACCTTTTTGAGTGCTATCCTTATTACAACTGCTTTCATAAGTAAATGGACAGTTGATAATTTGTATCTGTTCACCTGGTCTCTGGTTATAGCCACTGTAATTGGTGCACTCCCAATTGCACTACAAGCTTATCAGGCTATTAGAATAAAGGTAGTAAGTATAGATGTACTGGTCACAATAGCGGTGATTGGAGCTTTTCTTATACAGAATTATGAAGAATCAGCAATTGTTACTTTCCTATTCCTTTTCGGTGCTTATCTTGAACAACGTACTTTAAAACATACCCGTTCTGCTATTAAAGAGCTTACCGATATGGCTCCTGAAAGTGCTTTAAAGATGATAGAGAATGGGGAATTTATTGAGATAGATGTGGATGATGTTAATGAGGGAGATCTGCTGCTTGTGAAAACTGGAGCAAAAGTTCCGGTAGACGGAAGAGTCATTTCCGGTGAAGGCTATATAAATGAAGCAAGTATAACAGGTGAATCATTACCCGTAGATAAAGAGAAGGATTCAATGGTTTATGCAGGTACAATTTTAGAAAATGGTACTCTTCAGATAGTTGCTGACAGAGTAGGTGAGGATACCACGTTTGGAAGGATCATCGATTTGGTTGAAGAGGCTCAGGATTCTAAGTCGCAAGTTGAAAAGTTTATTGATCGATTCTCTAAATATTACACACCTGTTGTACTTATTCTTGCATTCGTCGTATGGATTATTACCAATAACATAGAGCTGGCTATAACCTTATTGGTACTGGGATGCCCGGGGGCATTAGTGATAGGTGTGCCTGTATCTAATGTTGCCGGAATTGGTAATGGTGCCCGTCACGGTGTACTGTTGAAGGGGAGTGAGGTTATCACCGAGTTTAGCAAGGTTAATAGCATGGTTTTTGATAAAACCGGTACTTTGACTGTTGGGGATCCTTCTGTCTCAGAAACGATATACTATACAGAAGATTCTGCCATGGTACTAAGCTATCTTGCCAGTATTGAGCGTGAGTCTGATCATCCACTGGCAAAAGCGATTCTCAATGAGTTAGGTGAAATAGAATTACATAATGTTGAGAATACAGAGGTAGTTAAGGGTGGGGGAATTGTAGCCAACATTAACGGACAAAGGATTGCAGTTGGCAATATATCACTAATGGAAAAAGAAGATGTCACTTTAAGTGATAATGTAATGGCAGATATTGACCGTTTGATAAAGAAAGGCAATTCGCTGGTTCTTACATCTGTTGATGGAAAACTAAAACTTTTGATAGGGATAAGAGATCAAATACGGTCTGGAGTTAAGAAAGAGCTTAGCAGACTTAAAAAGATGGGAGTTAAAAATCTTATTATGCTTTCAGGGGATAATCAGGGTGCAGTTGATGTGATTAGTCGTGAACTTGGTCTCTCCGAAGCATATGGAGATATGTTGCCCGAAGATAAATCAGCCTATATTAATAAGCTACAGTCTGAAGGTCAGATTGTTGCATTCATCGGAGACGGTGTTAATGATAGTCCCTCTCTCGCTTTAGCCAATGTAGGCATTGCCATGGGAAGCGGTACAGATGTTGCTATAGAAACTTCGGATCTGGTTTTAATGAATTCAGACTTTAGCAGACTAACTCATGCTCTAGGATTGACAAAAGCAACATCCAGGAATATGAAACAAAATATTGTTATCGCTCTTGGAGTAGTCTTGGTGTTATTTACCGGGTTATTGTTTAGTGGCTGGGTTAGCATGTCTGTAGGAATGCTTGTACATGAATTAAGTATATTGGTTGTAATACTGAATGGCATGAGACTGCTTGGGTATAAGTTGTAACTTGCTATTTTTTTATCTGCCTGTTTTTTAATATTTTTGTGTGAACTGTGAGGTCCCTCATACCTTCACGAAAATAATAGTGAATTCTTATGGAATTAGGTTATGAAGCCCGTTATTTTTAAATATTGTTTTAAGGTTATCAAGTTTCAATGATTTATGAAGAGAGTTAAAATAGGTTTGCGTATTCTGATTTTAATTGCAGGAATACTCTTAATTGGTAATGGTGTTGCACTAACAATTAGATCGGATCTTGGTACAAGTCCTATTTCTTCTATACCCTACGTATTAAATCTGATATTACCTAATATAACAGTGGGTACATTCGCCATTATTATAAATCTAATCATGGTGCTAATACAGGTGATAATCCTTAAGAAAAAATCAAGTATTAATCAGCTTGTTCAAATTCCATTACTCTTTCTACTGGGTTTTTCTATCGACTTGAATCTATATCTGACGCAGTCGTTAGATCCTAATAACTATATTCTACAGATCATTACGGTAATCTTAGGCTGTTTTATAATGGCATTTGGTATTTTTCTTGAATTGAAAGCTGATGTGGGTTATCTTCCCGGAGAAGGACTCACACTTGTAATTTCTGAAGCTTATGATATCAATTTCGGAAAGACTAAAGTTGCAATAGACACTTCGTTTGTTGTTATTTCTGTTATTTTGGCATTTACCTTTTATGGAAAACTGGAAGGAATACGCGAAGGAACAATATTGGCTGCACTGTTTGTGGGTACAATAGCTAATATATATCAAAAAAGAATACTTTTCCTTGATAAGATATTAAAACCCGAAAAAGCAATTGAGTACGTTACTCAACCATATATGATAACTGACAATTTTGTAATCACAATATCTCGTCAGTATGGAAGTGGGGGACATGCAGTTGGTGAAATAATTGCAAAAAAGCTAGGAGTTGGATTTTATGATAGTAAAATTATAGATCTTACTTCTATTGCGAGTGGCTTTACACCAGAGTATGTAGAAAAACATGAACAGAAACTACCTAATGGTTTGCTTGATAAATTATACAATAGTAATTACTCCTACATTAATGAGGTTATTCCTCCAAATGATAAGCTTTTTATTGCTCAAACAGCTGTAATACGCAATATTGCAGCAAATGAGTCATGTGTAATTGTAGGGCGGGCTGCTAATTATATACTTAAAGGCCATAAAAAATGCTTTAATGTCTTTGTACATGCTGACAAGGATTTTCGGAAAAAAAGAGTTGAGCAAATATATATGATAGATCCGAATGAATCACTTAGGTTAATGGATAGAAAAGATAAAGAAAGAGATGAATATAGCTGCCATTATACCGATAAACATTGGGATAACCTTAAAGAGTATGACCTTACTGTTGATACTTCTCTGTTTGGGATAGAGGCTACAGCTGATATGATAATTGAGGCAGCTGAAAAAGCCGGAATACTTAAGTCTGATAACTACTGATAAAGGAAAGACTTTTATTGACTCTGATATGAACACCTTTGCTTTGTTGACTGCCGATGATGGGGCTTTTATTGTTGATTTGGAAAGTGTTCAGAGATTTGACAGATTAATGTTGAGGTGGAATCAAAGAAATAACTTGCGTGGAAGACCTAATCATATAAGAATTGAAGTTAGTAATGATAACAATTTATTACTGCCATTGCAGATTATGACAATAGTATGGGTTCTATTATGACAAACATTATTCTGCCTGATCAAGTTGAAGGGCGCTATGTTAAAATTATTCCATCTGGCTTGTTGGGAATTTCACCTGCTGTTGGAATGACTGAGAGGCAAAGTGCCGGAGGGGTATTTGGACAGAGTGCAAGTGGTATTGAACAAGAAGATGCTTCAACATCCTTTAGTTTATCAGCAGTAGAGATTTACTCATATGGTAACTACGAATAACTTTTTACATAAATAGTACTTGGGTTCATTTTTTTATTTAACATTGTTGCAGTTTACTGCAACAATGTTAAATGTTTTTATTTGCAATGATTTAATTGAAGGTATTTGTGGTAATTGTTGAAAAATGGAAAGACTGAAATTTACTCAACGTAATGAGGTTATTGACATTTTAAGAGCATCAACAATGTTATTAATGATTTTTGTTAATGACTTCTGGACTGTTGATGGTGTACCTAAATGGATGCAGCATGCTAATACAAACGAGGATTTTCTTGGATTAGCCGATGTGGTGTTTCCACTATTTCTTTTTGTAATGGGCATGTCAATCCCTTACGCTATTGAAAGCAGGTCTGAAAAGGGATATTCTGAATCAAGTACAATCTTGCATATTTTAACCCGTACATTTGCTTTACTTATAATGGGTGTTTTTACTGTTAATACTGAATATGGGTTTACAAACAGTTTTGGGATTAGCCGAGATATTTTTAGAGTATTAATGGTTTTATCTTTTCTGATGATTTGGAATATATACCCAAAAACTAAAAAACCTATTCGATATTTATATGTCACCTTTCAAATTATTGGTGTTATATCGTTAATTTTTTTAGCCTTTATATTTAGAGACTCTAATGGTGGAATCATGCAGACAAGGTGGTGGGGTATTTTGGGATTAATAGGATGGACCTACTTTGTATGTAGCTTTATATATCTTTTGGTTCGTGATAATGCATTTAAAATCCTCTTGTTCTTTTTGGGATTCATTGTATTGTGCCTGATAAAGAGTAGTAATTTAATTCCAAGGGAGAGTTTTGTTAATAGTTTGCTCAATATTTTTAACCTCGGAACAGGTGCAAATGTATCATTTACTATGGGTGGAACGCTGTTTTCAGTTTTAATAGTTAAATATTCACATTTTAACTTCAATAAGAAATTATTATTTGTCTTGTCGACAGTAACAATTTTTTTACTGGCTGCGATTATTTCAAATAATTTTTGGATCATTTCAAAAAATAGAGGTACACTGCCATGGGTATTATACTGTATAGCAATTGCAATTGGCTCATATAGTCTAATCAGTTATATTGTTTCCAAAGGAAAAGCCTCATGGTTTAGAATTATTAAAACTGCGGGCACTGCTACATTAACTTGTTATTTGATGCCGTATATTCTATATAGTGTAATTTATGGATTTATGAATATTTCATTACCTGAATGGATGAAAGAAGGTATACCCGGACTTATTAAATGTGCATTTTTTGCCTTTTTATGTATAGGAATTACAGCATTAATGGAGCGTTATAAAATTAAGATAAAAGTATAATTTTTATTATCTTTATACCAACATATAATATCATATTATTAAAACAAGTATAGTTATAACATAATACCATTAATAATACCATAATATCTTCTTAATATTACAATTTATGAATAATTTTAAATTTATAATTATTATAGTTGCCTCTTGGATCCTATTAAATTCTTGTATTTCTCGACAAGAGCAGGATAGAGACTATCCTATGTTTTGGACCTGGTTGGATTATCGTACTGGAATGAATTTTGATTCTATATGTGCAATAATGTGTGAAACCGGTTTAGATGGTGTGCTACTGAATGCTCCTACTCCTGAAGATTATCGTGAAGCAATTACTATTGCTGAGAAATATGGCATAGAGGTATATGCATGGTTATGGACTATGAATTTGGAACATGATAGAGATCTGATACTTGAACAACATCCTGAATGGTTTAGTGTAAATAGAAAAGGCGAAAGTTTGGCAGATACAAAAGCATATGTAGATTATTATAAATTTCTTTGTCCGGCACTGCCTGAAGTTAGAGAGTATATCAAAAAGAAAATAATCGAATATTGTGAAATTGATGGTTTAAATGGTATTGCAATCGATTACCATCGTTTTGTAGATGTTGTTTTACCCACTACACTTTGGCCTCGTTATGGAATTCAGCAAGATCGTGAATACCCAGAATGGGATTATGGTTACCACCCCGAAATGATAAGTATTTTCAATGAAAGGTATGGTTATGATCCTAGAGAACTGGAAGACCCTTCTATAGATGAAAACTGGCTGCAATTCAGGTGTGATCAAATTACTGAGGTTGCAAATGAAATAGCAGACTTAGTTCATTCGTATGGTAAAGTAATGGTAGCATCTCCTTTCCCAACTCCTGCAATGTCAAGACAGATGGTTCGTCAGGACTGGGGCAAGTGGAATCTGGATATTGTTTTCCCTATGGTGTATCATAACTTTTATACAGGAGATGTGAGTTTTATAGAAGATTGTATGATAGAGAATAGAAATCAGAAAAATCCTAATACTACTCTCTTCTGCGGAATGACAGCAACAAATAGTTTATTAATGTTTGAGTGTATGGATGCTGCTTTCAATAATGGAGCGGAAGGGGTGTCTATTTTCACGATCAATAATTTACGATCACCTGAGGTGCGGTCTCGTTTCAAGGTTTATACAGATAGTATCAGAGCCTTAGGTAATAATTCAAAAAACTTCAGCTCATCAATGATAAAATCAGAAGAAAAAAGTAATCCCTTTGAAAAAGATGGTATAATGGGTGCTATAGATTTCAGAATGAAGGCTCTCTTGAGTTTGGAAAATACATTTAAAAGTAATGAGATTAATATAGCTGATTGGAATGAAGTGAGAAGAATTGCCCATGATGCTATGCAAGTAAATAACACTTATGACTATTTGAATAACCTTATTCAGCAGTCAGAGAGGAATGAAAAGTATAGATCTGATTTGGAGAGTGTTATGTATAAGTTTAATGAGGATATAACTCTTATAAATACTAATTTGAGAGAGTATCAGTTAATAGATGAGTATGGTGTGACTCAAAAGTATAGTGTTTATGATGATGCAAATGAAAGAACATTTAATGTAACCTTTTATTTCTACGGAGGAATACTCTCAGGTTGGAATATAGAACTAATTTAAATCAATATATAGAACTAAAAATGATTATTATGAAGAATTTATTAGTAATTTTTGCACTTTTGGCAGTAACTGTTTTACAAGCACAGGAATTATCCTATAAATTGGAAGAACTTACTGCTATTGATTTCGTAACTGCTGTAGAAAAAAGCTCTAAAACCGCTATCCTTCCAATTGGTGTTTTTGAAAAACATGGTCCACACATGCCACTTGGAACCGACCTTTATACTGCTAGAGAAATGGCATTAAGAGCAGCCGAAAAAGAGTATACAGTAGTTTTCCCATGGTACTATTTTAGTCAGATTAATGAAGCAAGACATCAACCGGGTACAATTGCATATTCTCCTGAGATTATTTGGAAGGTATTGCAAGAGACATTGGATGAGCTTAATAGAAACGGGTTTGACAAAATTATTATAGTGAATGGGCATGGTGGTAATAATGCATTTTTGGAATATTTTGGAATGGCTCAATTATCAGAAAAGAGGAACTATTCACTCTATTGGTTCAGGCCCGCGTATGATAGAGAGGTAATAAAAAAGGCAGTAGAAATGACTAAGAATGATCCATATGATCAACATGCAGGTAATAGAGAAACATCAATGGTGAAAGCTATTGTACCTGATTTAGTTCATACAGAAAGAGCTGGGTTACAATCAGGAGTTGATTTGGATCGTATTAATAATTTAAAAAATGTTTACACCGGTATATGGTGGTATGCAAGTTATCCAAATCACTATTCCGGTGATGGGTCAAAAGCTAATGCAGAAGCAGGTGAGTTAATTCTTAATAGTGTAGTAGATCAGTTTGTAGAGACTATTCGTGCAATCAAAGCTGATAATAATGTTCCTGAACTTCAGGAGAGATTTTTTATAGAAGCAGAAAATCCACTGGAAACAGAGCAATAAAATCAATGGATAGGTATTATATTGTTTAAATAGAATAAATCTCAATTAGGTTGTTTACAAAAAATCAATGTGGAATGATAGATAGTTATAAAATTATTGCATGTGTATTTTTGATTTCACTGTTAGCTAGTTGCACTATAAAAAACAAGGAGCAACTGGTTGATAATGAAAGTGAGTTTCATGGAGAATTTATTGAGAACTTCAGTGATACTGTTTCCAACTTTTTTAGACATGGAACTGGAGGTAAAGGTGCTGATTTTACATGGAAAATGGGCGTGTCATCTTCATCGGAGACTGATACTAAAGTGCTCTCATTTAAGATTGATCCTGAAGATGCAGCTGGTGCAGGAAAAGGACCTGAAATAATATCAAAAAAATTCACTTCATATGGTACATATGCAGCAAGGCTAAAAATTCCTGATCCAAAAAATATTCAACCAAATGTTGGTGCGGTAGTAGGTTATTTTACATATAGAGTAGATAGTATTTATGGACAAAGTGAAGTGGATTTTGAGTGGCTTATATCTGATCCTAGAATTATTTATATAGGAACATGGACAGGACAAAGAGATAACTCACAAAGAATAGGGCGTACTATAAATTTGGCTGAAGGTATAATTTATGATTCATCATACAGAAAACGTGACGGTAGTGATAGGATGAATTTTACAGGTGATCAAAATCAACCTGAGCAGATTGATCCTATAGAAAACTATGATGCTTCTTCTCAATTTTATACTTATGGGTTTGACTGGCATCCAGACCATATCAGATGGTGGATGATACATCCTATAACATCAGATACAGTTGTATTATGGAATTATCAAGGGTCAGATATTGGAATACCGAACACACATACACATTATAGAATGAATTTTTGGCATACTAATAATTGGCCGGTACATACAAATCCAAGTTCTATTGAGAAACCAATTTATCCTTTTGAATTGGAAGTAGACTGGATGCTTTATAAACCAATGGAGTAACAATTTATAAATTAGAAAGTTTTGAACTTAATTATTTATGTCTAAATTTGTTATGTTTTAAAATTAGGAATCAATATTAATAAACAATGAATTTAATTGGATGATTTTTAATCAAAATAAGTTATATAAAAATGTTATTGGTGTAATATTCGGAGGTAAATTTCTTCATGTTGCAAGACTGGAGAATGGGAGAATCACTGAAATTGTTAACAGAGAAATAAATAATCGAGAATCTAAAGAAGTGATTCTAAATGATATTATAAACACCATAAAAAAAGTACATAACGATACTGTAACAGGTATAGGAGTTGGTATGCCTAGTCTGGTGGATATACGTGAGGGTGTAGTGTTTAAACCTACAAACATTCCTTCATGGAATAAAGTACATCTAAAAGATATTCTTGAAGAGAAATTCAATGTGCCAATTTTTATAAATAATGATGCAAACTGTTTTGCATTAGGCGAAAAATATTTTGGTGTTGCCAAAGATTTCGATGATATCGCCGGTATAACAATAGGCACAGGTATGGGTGTTGGAATAATTATAAATGGAAAGCTCTATTCCGGACGCAATGCAGGTGCAGGAGAGTTTTGTTCTATTCCATACAAAGATCATGATTATGAATATTATTGTAGTACTAAATACTTTGAAGAAAAGTATGGACTGAAATACAATGTTCTTCTTAACAGGGCACAAAAAAAGGATAAAATAGCATTAGCAATTTTTGAGATTTTTGGTAATGATCTAGGGAATGCAATTAAAACTATAATGTTTGCATTGGATCCTGAAGCGATAGTTATTGGAGGTAGGCTGGCAGATGCATATGAATTTTTTAAAGAATCTATGTTTAAAACAGTAAATACATTTATTTATAAGACTACTTTGAAAAATATTAAAATTCTAAGATCGACTGAATCAAATATTTCTATTTACGGTGCTGCTGCTTTATGCTTTGAAGAATAAATATGTAAAATGGGAAGGAAAATAACTATTTATGATATAGCGGATGAGCTTAAAATATCACCCTCTACTGTCTCGCGTGCATTAGCCGGTAATACGCTTGTAAATATTCAAACAAGAAAGAAAATAATTGCAACTGCTGAAAAACTAGGGTATATAAATTATAAAGTAAATAGTAATGCTAATATTATTGCAGTCATTGTACCTGAAATAAACAACTATTTCTATACAGAAGTTATTTCTTCAATTCAAAGTGTTATCAAAGATAATTTTCTAATTTCAATATTTTGCACATTTAACTCTTCAAGTATTGAAAAAGAAATAGTAGCTAAGCTCGATCCAGCTTATGTAAAGTGTGTGATAATATCTCAAAGTACTGATTCAATTGATTCAACTCACCTGACAGATATTGATCAAAAAGGAGTGCCAGTTATTCTTTTTAATAGGGTTGACTATAGTTTGAAAAGACCTAAGTTTTTGATTGATAACTATATGGATTCATATATGATTACAAATCATTTGGTCTCTTCTGGTTATAGAAGAATTGCTTTTGCTGCTAAACATTACAATTGCCCAATTTATAAAGAGAGAATTCAAGCATATAAGGATGTACTTATTGACAACAATATAGACTTTAATCCTGATTACTTAATATATAGTGAACTTACTGTTGAGGATACATATGATGTAATTAACCGGTTTATCAACTTAAATTTACGACCAGATGCTTTAATTTTACCAAGTTTCACCTCTACATTACAGGCTTTATCAATTGCCAAACTTAATAATATCTCTATACCGCAAGATATGGCTGTAGTGAGTTTTGATGAGGATCCTGAGTGCAAATATTCAAATCCCTCTATAACAGGAGTAGAACGTCCATGTGTGGAAATAGGAACTAAAATAGGAGAGCTTGCATTGAAAATTTGTACTGGTCAAAAATATAATGTAGATACCACAATGATATTTAGTTCTAACTTAATTATAAGAGGATCATCCCTGTCTAACCATTAGCATTAATACCCAAATGAATAAATTAATTATATCAACAGCTCAATTTGAAAACAGGAGTGGTGACAAGGATTATAACCTATCTGTCATTGAAAAACTTACAAAAGAAGCTAAGGTAAAAGGTTCAGATGTAGTTGCGTTTCATGAATGCTCAATTACAGGATATACATTTGCAAAAAATCTCACCGAAAGTGAGATGTTACAAATTGCAGAATATATTCCTGAAGGAAAAAGTGTGCAGCGACTTATTACCATGGCTGAACATAATGATATAACTATATTAGCAGGTCTGTTTGAAAAGGATCGTGATAATAAATTATATAATACATATGTCTGTGTAAATAAATATGGCTTAGTGGCCAGTCACAGGAAAATACATCCCTTCATAAGCAGATTTTTAAGTCCCGGCAACAATTATACAGTGTTCGAAATAAATGGTTGGAAGTGCGGAATACTTATTTGTTATGATAATAATATTATCGAGAATGTAAGGGCAACTAAATTGTTAGGTGCAGATATAATATTTATGCCACATGTAACAATGTGCACTCCGTCTGAGCGACCAGGTGCCGGTTTTGTGGATCCAGAATTATGGAAAAACAGAGTTAATGATCCAACCACTTTGAGATTGGAGTTTGAGGGGATGAAAGGCAGAGCCTGGCTAATGAAGTGGCTCCCTGCAAGAGCTTACGATAACAATATCTATGCAATTTTCTCAAATCCGGTGGGAATGGATGATGAACAGTTAAAAAATGGATATTCTATGATAATAGATCCATTTGGTGATATTATTGCAGAGTGTCGCTCATTTGATGATTGTATATCAACTGCCACAATTATTCCGGAAAAATTGCTAAAATCGGGAGGTTATAGATATATTAACGCAAGACGACCAGAATTATATAAAAACATATTAGGAAAAGAACATCTTTCAAATCAACAGGTTGCTTGGTTAAATAACAAATCGTAGTAAATCATTTTCACTAATATCAGAACTATTTTTTTATCGGACTGTTATATACACAGCTTATAATCACAGCTATTTATTTTTATAACTTCGATTCAAACAAACAGTTAAATGATTCAAGACGATTTACCTGCTATTTTTCGTGATTTTAACCCACTGGAGAACAGGATGCTGCGTGTTATAGATGATGAAGGAAATATTATCAACAAAGAGATATTTCCTCAATTAGATGATGATTCTATAATTGACGCTTATAAACAAATGTTTTATGAAAGGACTGCCGATGAAATGGCAATATCTTATCAACGACAGGGAAGGATGTATACTTTTACTCCTAACTTAGGTCAGGAAGCTATCCATATTGCTGCTGGTATGAATATCCGTAAAGAGGATTGGCTGGTTCCTGCATTTCGAGAAATGGGTACACTTCTGTCACGAGGGGTTACAATGAAAGAAATGTTCCTTTTTTATCTGGGGAATGAACATGGAGGCAGTTTTAAAAATGTAAGTAAAACTCTCCCAATAGCTATTTCAATAGGAACTCAATTACATCATGCCACAGGAATCGGTTACTCAATAAAGTATAAGAAAAAGGATGAGGCTGTATTCACTTTTATTGGTGATGGTGGCACCTCTGAAGGCGATTTTAGTGAAGCTCTCAATTTTGCAGGAGTATGGCAAGTACCAGTAGTTTTTACAATTCAAAATAATCAGTACGCGATATCTGTTCCTGTAAAATCTCAAACAAAATCTATAAATCTCGCCGTAAAGTCGGTTGCTTTTGGGATACCAGGAATAAAAGTGGATGGAAACGACTTTTTTGCCATGTATCTTGCCTATAAAACAGCTTCTGAATATGCACTTTCCGGGAATGGGCCGATGTTAATTGAAGCTTTCACATATCGTCTGGGTGCACATACAACTTCAGATGATCCTTCAAAATACCGTAAGAAAGAAGAAGAAGAAAAATGGGCTCTTGTAGATCCTCTGCTTCGACTTGAAAGATATATGAAGAAAATGAATATTTGGAATATTGATAAAGATAAATTGAAAGAGGAATACAAACAGGAAATAGATGCTCAATTTGTGAGTGCGGAGAATGAAAAAGCTTACAAGATTGGTGATGTATTTGATTATATGTATACTGATATGCCTGAAGATTTAATGAGACAAAAAGATGCATACGAACAATATTTAAGCTGGAAGGAGAATAGGAAATGAGTGTGATGACAATTGTTAAGGCAATAAACAATGCACTTGATATAAAACTGAACGAAGATAGCAGTGTTGTTGTTTATGGAGAGGATGTAGGAGTTGAAGGAGGTGTATTTCGTGTGACTGAAGGTCTACAGAAAAAGTATGGTGTAGAACGTGTCTTTGATTCCCCGCTTGCAGAGTCAGGTATAGTTGGTACTGCACTTGGTATGGCTCTATCGGGACTCAGACCTGTTGTTGAATTACAGTTTGATGGTTTTACTTACCCTGCTTTTAATCAGATAGCTTCGAATGTTTCCAGGATGCAAAATCGTTCACGTGGTAAATACACCGTTCCAATGGTGATACGGTTTCCTTATGGGGGAGGTGTTAATGCCCTTGAACATCACTCTGATAGCCCGGAAGCACTGTTTGCACATCTACCTGGACTAAAGGTAGTAGTACCTTCTTCACCACACGATGCTAAAGGCTTAATGATTTCTGCTATTGAGAGCGAGGATCCAATTATATTTATGGAGCCTAAACGTATTTATCGTGCAGTAAAGCAGGAAGTCTCCGATGAAAAATTTAGTATTCCGTTAGGTAAGGCTAAAGTTGTACAGGAAGGGACAGATGTAACTTTAATTGCATTTGGCGCTATGATTCGTGAGAGTCAGAAAGCAATAGAGATGGCAAAAGATGCAGGAATTTCTGTAGAACTGATTGATCTACGTTCAATTTATCCTATAGATAGGCAAACAGTTGGTGACTCAATAAGAAAAACAGGAAGGGTTATAATAGTTGCAGAGGCTCACGAATCATTTAGTGTTGGATCAGAACTGATTGCCATTGCAAATGAAGAAGCCTTTTTATATCTGGAGGCTCCACCAAGAAGGGTTATGGGGTACGATACTGTTGTTCCTCTTGCTCAGGGAGAAAAGTATTATATCATTTCTCCGGAGAGAATTTTTTATGAAATTGAGAAAACGGTTAATTTCTGAAATATAAATCTTCTGAATATTAATAGATTGTTTGCAGAAAAAAAAGATAAAATAATATGAAGTTTACATTTAATTTTCCGGATCTGGGTGAAGGGCTTGAAGAAGGTACTATAATGGAATGGTATGTAAAGCCCGGTCAGCAGGTGAAAATGGGTGACTCAATCGTACAGATGGAAACTGACAAGGTTGTTGCTGATATTCCCTCCCCTAAAAATGGTGTAATTACTGATTTATTTGGTGAAGTAGGGGATGTTATTAAAGTGGGCAGCCCTTTAGTGATAATTCAGATTGAAGGAGAGGTTTCAGAGCAAACCACAGAAGATGAGAAAATTACCACAGAAGCCGTGTCTGAGTCTGACGATGATGCCGGCTCTGTAGTGGGAACAATAGAAGTTGCAGGAAAGAATGATATTATGGCTCCAAGTGATGAGGGTGAAAAAGATATTGAAGAAAAAACATCTGTATCACGTAAAGCATTGGCAACGCCTGTTGCAAGGGCAATGGCAAAACAGATGGGTATTGATATAAATCAGATACCAGGAAGCGGACCCTCAGGAAGGGTTAAAAAAGAGGATATTTTGAATTTTAAGTCAACAGGATTAGATATTAAACCTGAGTCTGATATCATTAAAAAATCCTTTACTCCCGATGAATCATTAAAACAAACTGCTGGGGATGTTACATATAAACCATTAACACAGATAAGGAAAACTATTGCTAAGAACATGCTTCAATCAAAGCATAATGCCGCTCATATGTCGGTTTTCGAAGAAGTAGAAATATCCGGACTGATGGAAGTCAGATTACGCTATAAGCAGAGATTTGCTGATAAAGGTGTCAAGTTAACCTATCTTCCTTTTATTGTAAAAGCTGTAGCACAAGCATTAAAACATCACCCACAGTTGAACTCACAGATTGATACTGAGAATAATAGAATGATTTATAGGAATCGTTATCATATTGGTATTGCTGTTGATGCTCCAGACGGTTTAGTGGTACCTGTTATACGTGATGCCGATAAATTGTCTATATTTCAGATTGCAGGCCAGATTGGAGAGCTGGCTAATAAAGCAAGAACCAGAAAACTGACTCTTGAAGATTTAAAAGATGGCTGCTTCAGTATTACAAGTTTTGGCTCATTTGGAGGTATCTATGCAACCCCGGTTCTAAACTATCCTCAGGCAGGTATTCTTGGAATTGGGCGTATACTAAAAACTCCCGTTGTAAAAGATGATGAAATTGTAATTGGAAATATTATGCCACTATCACTTACTGTTGATCATAGGGTAGTTGATGGGGGTGAAACCACCAGATTTATTTACAAAGTAATGGAGTATTTAACTGACCCAATCTCTTTTTTAATGGAAGAGTAAATCATGTATAATTATTAAATTAAAAGTCTAGAAGTTATTGAACTTAGCAAATTTGATATATTGTTCCCAGTCATAATCAGTAACATCATGAACACCCGTTCTTAGATGATAACTGACAACTCCTATAATTGGTGAGTCAGGTTGAGGCATTGTTGTTGTAATAAGGCCGGAAATTCCATATAAATTATAAGCAACTGATGCCTCTTTTGCTGATAAAAATTCTCCTTTAGGGTCTGCCCATAAATCATCAGTGGCACTGGCTATATACACAGGTCTTGGTGCTATCAAGGATATAAGCATATGCTGATCAACAGGTAACATGTATTCTTTCTTTGAATATTTCTTGAAGTTACCACAAAACCAATGCGGAAAAGCGGTATTAATAACCTCTATAGTTTCACCAAAGTTACGTTTAGAAAGGGCCGCACCCATTTCTCCTGAATTATTTGAAATACATCCTGCAAACCTTTTATCAGTTGCAGCTGCCCAAAGTGCTGCCTTCCCTAATCTTGAATGACCGAATACAATTACTTTTTCATGATCTATATCCTCATCAGCTTCAATGTAATCCATTACACGTGACAATCCCCAGCTCCATGCTGCTATTGTACCCCACTCATCTGCCTCAGGTTTTTTCTGATCTTTTAAATAGAACAATTGATGTATTCCATCACTAAAATCATCTTTATCCGGATCAATATCTCCTCTGTAAAGTGTGACAAGACCATAACCGGCATTTATAATTTTCTCCACTGACCATCTTCTGCTCATTTCTCCTCTGGACTTTTCTGTTGCCTGATTAGATGTAACACCCAGTGCTTCATTTGCAGGCACCCATGATTTTGTAATGAATATATTCTTATCGTCAATAACTGTATGATTTCCCTGGAAGTTATATCCCAAAAATACAGGAGCCTTTTTTATGGAATTAGGTAGATATATTAATAGGTCCGTACTTAACTCTTTCCCGTTTTTAATAAATGTCAGGGTGACTTGTTTGCGTTTTGCTAAACTATTTAAATAATTCCCATGCTCGGTGATTTTCACAATCACAGAGTCAAGTTTGCCAGGTATATTGCCATAAACATGATTAGAAAAACTGTAAAGAATCTCAGGCCTCCTGAATTCCTCCCAATCATTAACGTTGTTAATAATCATTCCACTATGAGATGTTAATATTGAAGGAAGGGAATAAGTCTCTACTTTCGATTCATCATAATTCACATTCCACTCCTGAGAGAATATCAAAAATGTATTTATGAATATAGTTGTGAAAAGGATCAAAGAAGATTTCCTGATAATCATGATAAGGTTTGTTTTAGTAGGTAAATAGCTTCAAATCATTATTTTTCAAATTTAATAAACATTCTTTTATTTGAATGGATTATTTTGATTGTGTTCTCAATTTATATTAAAAAGGGAAATACTGTAGTTAAGTATTTCCCTTAAAAATTTGATTTCCTATTCTCTGTATTTGCAGCAAGATGGCAATGCATCATAAGTGGCCTGATCAGCTTTATACTTATCTGTGTCATGACCAACAGCCGCTAATGCTTTTGATATTTCATCTTCAGTTGTTTTTTCAGGATTATAGTGTAAATGCAAAGTTTGGTTATCCATTTCCCAGCTTGCTAATGTAACACCTTGAACCTCCAAAGCAGTTTTTTCTATACGATCTTTACACATTTCACAACTACCACTCACATTAATCATTGCGTGTACCTCTTGGTTATGTTGTGTACTGGATTCCATATTTTCACTTTTTGAACCTGAGTTGTTTTTTTCAGAAGTTCCGGTATTACACCCGAAAAATAATAAAGAACTCAGTACTAATGTAATTAAAGCTGTTTTTCTCATTTTGTTTGATTTTATTTATTTTAATAATCCACTTGATTAGCTCCTGTATTTACAGCATGCAGGCAAAGCATCGTAAGTAGCCTGATCTGTTTTATAATTTTCAGTATCGTGTCCTGCTTTTGCTACTGCTTTTTCTATCTGATCAACAGATGTAATTGCAGGATCAAAGTCTAAATGCAGTAGTTTTGTGTTCAGATCCCAACTTGCAGAACTTACACCTTTTACTGACTTGGCACTCTTCTCAATACGATCTTTGCACATTTCACATAAACCTTGAACTTTAAGCATTGCATGCTCACCTTTCGCAGATACAGACTGCATATCATGTCCCATGTTATGTCCTTCATGCCCTGTAACAGCTCTGCCAGCAGTTTCGTTCATCATACTCTGTTTTCCTGATAATTGAGCACTTGCATCTATAATATAAGCACCATTTGTAACTATTTCCTCACCATCATTAAGTCCTGACAAGATAACATACGAATCACCAAGGGAAGGACCAAGTTCCACTTCTCGAAGCATAAAAGCAGGTGTTTCAGTATTCTGTTGCTTTACATATATTATAGAGCGCTTGCCGGTCCATAGTATTGCCGTTTTAGGAATAACAAGTTCATCATTATATTGTTTTAAATTTGCACTTACATTTGCACTTGTATACATCTCGGGCATCAGTTCACCAGTTGGGTTAGAGGTTTCAACTCTTATCTTTGCAGTTCTTGTAACAGGATCAAGAATAGGATTTATAAAAGATATATTCCCTTTAAATATTTTACCGGGCAGCGATTGAAGTGTATATTCCAAACGTTCACCAATCTTAAGGAAAGGCAGATCCGACTCATATGCATCAAACACAGCCCATACTTTTGATAAATTGGCTATATCAAAAAGAACCGTACCTGTATTTATATAGTCACCCTGATTTACATTTTTTGATATAACTATACCACTGGTATTAGCAGTTATATCAACTAATGGTGATACCTCACCGGAGTTTTCAATACTTTTAATCTGTTCATCAGTAAGCTTCCAAAGACGTAGTTTTTCTCTTACTGCCTGTAAGAGTGCAGGTTGCAAATCTTTCATCTTCACCGCTTCAATAAGTTCCTGCTGTGCGGTAAGCAGATCAGGAGAATAAATTGTAGCAATTGGTTGTCCCTGTTTTACTCTTTCACCTGTAAAAGTAACAAATAGCTTCTCTATACGTCCGCTCACATGAGATGTTTGAGATTGGGATAACCTTTCATCTACCTGGATTGTTCCATATAATCTAATATCTTTAACAGGATTCTGACGGTTAACTCTGGTTGTCTGTATGTTTGCCAGTGCAATTGCTTCATTACTCATTTGTATTGAATTCGGATCAATTGCAGTATCTCCTGAACCTGTTGTTTGTAGAGGAATTAGATCCATTGCACATAAAGGGCAAAGTCCGGGCTCTTCCATTCGTATTTGAGGATGCATAGAACATGTCCATATTTCATGATCATCTCCATGTTCATGATCATGTGAATCTTCCGCTGTTATGCTTTCTAGTGAATTCTGTTTTTTGCTATTACCCGAGAAGATAAGCCAGCCTAGGAATATTCCGGCTAATAAAATTAATCCATATCTGAAAAATGGATGATTGCCAATCTCTTTTATTTTATTCTTTTTCATAATATTGAGTCTATTTTAATTGTTTGAAGTATTGAAAGAGCCTAGTTTTCGGATCGAAGCCACTTTCATGTTGTATTCTGCGATAGCTTCTGCTTCTCGCAACTGATAATCCAATAGTTGACGTTGCACCTGAATTACATTGGTGAGATCACTCTTTGCAGTTACAAATTCCTGTACAACAAGTTGATATGCTACACGTGCCAGTTGTGCCTGTTTCTGATACAATGTAATCTTCCGATCAGCATTGTCAAGTTCATGTTTAAGCTTGAACAGTTCTGATTGGAGCATATTAAGTGTGTTGATATAATTTTCTCTTGCAGATTCCCACATGAAACGATTCTCGCGTTGTTGTGCCTTATACTTATTCCTGTAGATAGGAATAGAGATAGAAAACATGGGCATAATCATATCCATACCACTCATTTCAGGTTTCATTCCAGAATCCATAGATGCAGTTTTGTTTTCTCCAATCAGCATATATTGTAACCCAAGTCCAAGCATAGGATAACTCATCTTTTTATCCATTTCATTTTTTGCACGATAAGCCAGCTCCTCTTCTTCGAACATGCCTAACATAGGATTCCCTCTCTCAATCTCATTAATTGAAACTCTTTCATCAAAAATAAAGGGTACTTTTACTATTGAATCAGGTATAACCACTTCTATTTCAACAGGACGGTTCAACAAAGCATTGAATATTGCTTTCTCTGCAGCTATATCAGAAAGGAGGGTAGTGATATTATTTTCAATTTCAATCATTTCCAGCTGAATACGTAGTACATCTGACATGCCGGGGCTACTGCTCATATCTGCCGACATGTTACTTGCGGAACTGCTCATTCCGGTCATTGATGAGGAATTACTACCTGACATAGCTGTACCTCCCATTGAGCCCATACCTGCCATTTTATTGCCGGCGGATGTTGACCTGTTGTTTTGTGTAACGGGTGGTGGAGTAGGGAGTGAATAGAGTGATGAACTGCCACTTGAAGAGGAAGATATTTTGCGAAGAGCAAGTTCCTCTAGTTGCTTTAGAAGTTGAAGGTTATCACGATTATTATTAATCTGCTCTTTTAATGCAGAGAGTAAATACCACTGTCTATAAACCTCCATATAAAGATTATCCCTTGTCTCCCTGAACTTCTCGTATGACATTTTTGCCATATGAGTTGCCTCAGACTGAGCTGTTTTTTTTGTACCGAACCAAGGAAACATCTGCATAAGTGTGAAATCTGCTATCTGCTGACCTCCTACGATATTCATAGGTTTAAGAAATATACCCATATCTAGTTGAGGGTCTGGCAATGCACCAGCCTGTGATACTTTTTCAAGTGAAGCTTTATAAGTTAGAAAATCAGCATTCAATCCAGGATTATTTCTAGCCGCCACTTCCAAGTAATGTTCCAGTGAATCTGTCTCCTGACCTTTTGCCTTAACTGATAAAAATGTCATTATCAGTATCATCAATATATATTCAAATTTAAACTGTTTCATAACTGTTTATTCTTTTTTGTTCTGATTTCTCTTTTCTTTTAACAACACCTTCTCTCCACCAGCATTGAAGAATTGGAACCACAAACATTGTCATAGACTGTATTATCATACCTCCGAATGTTGGTATTGCCATAGGAACCATAATATCCGAACCTTTCCCAGTTGAGGTAAGTACCGGTAGAAATGCAATTAATGTAGAAGCTGTAGTCATAACTGCCGGTCTTACTCTTTTTAAACCGGCATAAACAACCGCTTCTCTAATCTCATCTTTTGTTTGTGGGTCTCTCTCCAGAAAAGTGTCATGAATAAATGTCCCCATAAGTACACCATCATCCGTAGCAATACCAAACAGTGCGATAAACCCAACCCAAACTGCAATACTCAGATTTACCTGATGCATCTGAAACATATCCCTGATATTTGTTCCTGCAACAGAGAAGTTCATAAACCAGGGTTCTCCGTATAACCACAATAGTATAAATCCACCTGCCAGTGCAACAAATACTCCCGAGAAATGAATTAGCGATGCAGTAACTGATTTAAACTGGAAGTAGAGAATCAATAAAATACTTATAAGACTTATAGGTATAATTATTAATAACCTTTGAGCAGCACGTGCCTGTTGTTCATAATTTCCCGCAAATGCGTATGATACTCCATTTGGTAAGCTAATCTCCCCATTATTTATTTTATCTTGTAATACTTTTTCTGCATCATGTACAACATCCACTTCTGCTTTCCCAACTATTTTGTCAAAAATCACATATCCTAAAAGAAATGTATTTTCACTTTGGATCATCTGTGCACCCCTTGTGTATTCAATTTCAGCAACATCTCCAAGTGGTATTTGAGCACCTGTAGCTGTTGGTATAATAAGTTTAGCAAGTTCTTCAGGACTCTCTCTCAATTCTCGTGGATATCTTAGTCTTACAGGATAACGCTCAAGACCTTCAACTGTAGTAGTTAATGCCATTCCTCCAACTGCTGTACTAATTACTTCCTGAAGGTTTGCAACTGTTATTCCATACCTGGCCATATTGTCCCTATTAAGCTTAATCTCTATATATGGAGCTCCAACAGCTCTGTCATAGAATACTGTAGATGGTAATACCGATGGTACATCTTTTAGAGCATCTTCGAGTATTTTACCTGCCTCTTCTATTGATTCAAGATCAGGACCATATACTTTAAGTCCCATTGGAGCCCGCATACCTGTTGACAACATAACCAGACGTGCATCAATTGGTTGTAATTTTGGAGCAGAAGTCATTCCCGGCAAATGAGAAGAGTTCACAATCTCTTGCCATATATCATCGGGTCTTTTAATATGATGACGCCACTGTCTGAAATATTTACCATATCTGGATTTTATTAAACTGTCTCCGGGAATAACTCTGAAGGCATCCTCATCAGGGTTATATGTTGTTCCGTCAATAAGTATAAACTCTCCTTTACGATTTGTTTTAAACCGTTGACGGTGACCATTTTCATCAAGTATGTATTCAGGAATATAGTTGATTGTATTTTCGAACATTTGAGTAGGTGCAGGATCAAGTGCCGAGTTTACTCTTCCCCATTTTCCAACAATCGATTCCACTTCAGGTATATTTGATATGCGTTTATCCAGTAAAGCTATATACTCAATATTTTGTTCTATTCCAGTATGCGGCATTGTGGTTGGCATTAATAGGAAGGATCCTTCGTTGAGACTAGGCATGAATTCCTGACCTAATCCCGGGAATCTGTTAGAGGCAGATTGCCAGAAACCTGTCTTTCTGAAAGATTTCCAGCCAACTGTTTCAAAACTTTTTGCAACTACTGAAAAGGTTTTATCGAATCCAAGCCAGATAACAACACCTAATAATACTGTCACAATGGGGATAGCCATGAATTTCCATCTGTTGGCTAAACTCCATCTAAGAATTGTTTCGTAATATATAACAAGTAACCATAGAATTCCCAGCACAGCAGAAATAATAAAAACTACAAATATAAAATTGCTGAACAACCCTATATCAGTTCCCAATGGAAGCCATTCAACAGTTAACAGATAAGATACTGCAACAATAGCAATGGCAATATTTATAATATTAACGGCTTCCCTGTCAGGCCATATATGTGATAAAAGATTGTTTATTCCAAAAAGTAAAAACACTGTATACAGAACATTACCAGTAATAATGATTAGTGCTATACCACCTGCAACCATAATAATGTTGCTTACCTTTTTAACCTTTTCAGAAGTAATTTTAAAAGAAAAGAAATAATATATAAGAGTAGGAATTACTGTTATTCCAAGAATAAAAGATGTTACTATGGCAATTGTTTTTGTGTAAGCTAGGGGACTAAACATCTTTCCCTCCTGAGCTTCCAGAAAAAACACGGGAAGGAAGCTAATAACAGTGGTTATAAAACCAACTAGAATTGCACTTGATACTTCACTTATGCTTTTATGAATCAGGTCGATGAATGGTTTGCCTTTTAGCTTTTCTTTGTTTTCAACCATCTCCATATTTCGGATAGTACTCTCTACAAACACTACGCCAATATCAATCATAACTCCAATAGCTATGGCAATTCCTGAAAGGGCAACAATATTTGCATCTATTCCCATATTGCGCATCACTATGAATGTAAATAGAACGCCAACAGGTAATATACTTGAGATAACAATTGATGCTCTTAAATTTAACACCAGTACTATCACTACAATTATGGTAATAAGTATTTCCAGAGACAGGGAGTTTTCGAGAGTACCAATTGTTTCATGGATTAATCCTGTTCTATCATAAAATGGTACAACAGTAACCTTTGATACTGTTCCATCTTCAAGCGTTTTCTGCGGAAGTCCCGATTCAAGTTCAGCTATCTGATCCTTAACATTATTAATAACCTCAAGTGGATTTGATCCGTATCGTGCCACAACAACACCGCCAACAGCTTCAACACCCTCTTTGTCGAGACCACCGCGACGAGTAGCTGGGCCAATGTTTATAAAAGCTACATCTTTAAGTTTTACGGGTACTCCTTCACGTACAGTAACAACAGCCTCCTCCAGGTCAGAGACACTTTTTATATATCCTAATCCGCGCACAAGATATTCAACCCTGTTGATTTCAACAGTTTCTGCTCCTATATCAAGGTTACTGTTCTGAATTGCATACATCAGATCCATTAAAGTTATATTATAAGCTCTCATAGCATCTGGATTAGCTTCAACCTGATATTCCTTTATGAAGCCTCCTATTGAAGCTACTTCGGCCACTCCTCCAGCAGATGCAAGGCTATATCTTACCTGATAATCCTGTATAGATCTTAGCTCTGCCGGGTCCCATCCTCCGGTTGGTTCACCAGTAACAGGATTGCGACCTTCTAGTGTGTACCAGAATATCTGTCCCAAAGCTGTAGCGTCTGGTCCCAAGCTTGGTTGAACTCCATAAGGCAATGTTCCCGCTGGAAGTGAATTTAACTTCTCAAGAATTCGTGAGCGACTCCAATAAAACTCAACGTCTTCTTCAAAAATCACATAGATGAACGACATTCCGAACATCGAGGAGCTACGGATAGTCTTTACACCCGGAATCCCAAGAAGTGAAGTGGTAAGCGGATATGTTATTTGCTCCTGGATATCTTTGGGGGAACGACCCATCCACTCTGTAGAAATGATCTGCTGATTATCTCCAATATCAGGAATAGCATCAACTGGTACCGGATCTCTTGGCAGAATACTGTGCCAGTTAAATGGAGCTACTGATATTCCCCAAATGATAATTACTGACAGAAATAGGATAGTAACCACCCTATTAGTCAGGAAATACTTTATGATTTTGTTGATCATAGAATATATTTGTTAATAAGTTTATTATGATTGGTTAGGCTGAAACTATAAAACAGTGATAGGTCTATAGTGTTTTCTGTTTGTATATATTTTGATATACAGAATAGAGTCTATTGTATACAGCTTTTTATGGGTGAAAAATTATTACCCATGTCTTAATACAATACTCTTGTATAATCAAATACGGTAGATACAGATGTAAGTAAGGATACTCACATCTTCAAGGTAAAGACCCTTAGGGGGAAATTTTAATGAGGTTATTGATGAATCCGTTTCCGGCTCATAAGAAGTTATCTGATTTGTCAAAGTAAAACCTAAAATATCAATTGGAACTGGGGTTATCCTTGTGACAAGCTGCTCGGTTTTATTTTGAAACTCATCTGTTGTAAGTTTCATCATTTCTGTTTCACAACAAAAATTGCCTGTAATTAAAAGATCATGACCATGAGAATCTTTGCAACAGAAATTTTGATTTCCTTCTGATTGAAATATTTGAAGAGATCTCAGTTCATCATTACAATAATGCATAGCAATTATTGGTTGAATTGCTGTAATCATCATTGCGATTAGCAGATATATGGATAATATTCTCTTCATTTTTTTTATCTAATCATTGCAAAGTTATAGGATTTAAATATTCAAACAAAATAAATATGAATTATTTCTCACAACGCAATGGCAGATAACTCAGCTTCTGCAAGTGCGTAGTCTCTTTCTACCTCAAGCATATTATTATAAGCATCATAATAGTTCTCTATCTGCATCAGATAGTTTAGTAATGTAATCTCACCAGCTTCCAGAGCTTTTCTTAAAATAGGTACACTATTATATGTAGAAAGCGCCTGGCGATATTTTAATGCAGTTTTCTGCAGATCAACACTTTTAATGAAAAGGTTTTGTAGTTTGATGTAATACTGAATTTTATTATCCTCCAGTGTAGTTTCATTATACACTATATCTGCTTTGGCCTGCTTAACACTATTCTTGTTTTCCCAAAGAGGTATTGATACTCCTATAGTAACTCCCTGTAACTTTTGTCCCAAAATTCTCTCATCAACATAACCTGCAGATAATTTAGGTAAAGATAGAGCCTTATTGAGTTTTAACTGTTGCTTGCTTATTTCAATCAGTTTGGTCAGATATTGTAGAATTGGACTCATTGACTCTGCTTTGAGATACCATTCATTGAAATTTGCAGGTAGTGGAGATAGGATAAATACTGTTGATTCATACTCAATTTCTTTTCCTCCATTCAATGTTTTCAATTCATTTAATAAAGACTTCCTCTCAATATCAATTTTTTCTTTCTCATTTATACAGGTTAGAAAATCCATATAAACCTGATTTCTCTCCAGAATGTCAATTTTCCCTTCGTCAAACATTCTCTGATATGATTCTGCAATCTCCTCTGCTATCTTAATCCTATTTTCATAATCTTTTGATAGAGCATTGTAGTATGTGAGATTTATTATTAGCTGTTTTGCCTGCAAAAGCAGGTTTATTCTTTCTGAACTGTATAATAGATCAAGGTTTTGATTCTGCATATTAGAAATTTTATTCCTGTGTCCATATGCAGTAGGGAAGTCCATCGACTGTGTAATTGCAAATGTACTTTCGTTACCAATCTCAATAGGAGTACCCCATAAATGAGTATATTCTACTTCAGGGTTTGGTAAGTAGATACCAGACTTATTTCCTAATTTATGAGCTTCAACCTGTTTTTGTAATGACAAAAGGGTTGTGTTATTTGATTCTATTTCATGTAAAATATGCTCCATGCTGTTTTGAGCATAGCTTACTATAGATACCATTAATATGAGAATTGTTAACCCATTTTTTTTCATCTTATACCACTGTTATAATTATTACAAGTACAAAAATATGGAAAGTATAAGATGAAACAGGACTATTAGAATACAAATTACATTGTTTAACAATTAAATATGTCAAGGATTCAAATTAATGTATTTTGTATTTATAATACCATCTTTTAACTCAATTAATCTGTATCCAGGTTCTGCCTTACCTAATGGTCGCCCTGCAGAATTGGTCGTGATCATCAAAATACCATTATGTTCAGCTTCTGCATTGTTATGTAAATGTCCGGAAAAAATAGCATCCACACCATACTTTTCAAATAGAGTGAAGTATTTTAATCTCTCTTCCTTACTTTGGTTTGAGTAAGTGATATCTTCTTCAAAATCATTTATAAAGAAAGGGTAATGTGTAAAAACAATAATCACATCTGACGATTTTGCTTTCTTAAGTCTCTTTTTTAGCCAGCGAAACTGCTCTCTTTCTTCTTTCTTATTCGTCCCAGATTTAATGATGACAGAATTTAATCCTATGAAATATGAATTGTTGTATTCAAATGCAAACCTGTCATTGCCTTCTCCATAATGCGAGAAATAAATATCAAAATCTTCTTTTACCGGATTCTGTCCCAGATCATGATTCCCTGGACTTAAGTAGAACGGAATTTCATTATTCAATCCTGCTGTAATTCTCTTGAATTCTTCAATTTGATTAAGGTCTCTTGAGTTGTTTACAAAATCACCAGTAATTACTACAAAATCAGGTTTTAGTTTATTGATTTGACTGATAGCTTCAGAATATTGTATGGTCTCTTTTTCAAAACCACTGTTTTCATCAAAGAATCCAAACTGCGGATCTGTAATCTGAACTATTCTAACTGTTTTATCCTGGGCTATAGAGTGGAAACTATATAGTCCGATTATGAAAATCAGAAAGTGAAAACTAAACTTTTTTCTTACAATTCTTACAGTTGACATAACTCTTTCTGCGTTATTATATTTCAGAAGCCGAAATCATCAATAACAATCTCTTCAACCTCCTCGTGTTTTATTTCGATAGTATTATGAATATCTAATCCTTCTACATAAATTGCTTTGTATGGTATGGCTGGACAAACATACTCGCATCCTCCGCAACCTACACAAATAGATTGATCAGTTTCAGGAATTGTTAGGTGATCCTTATAGGGTACCATATGAACAGCCTGAGTAGGACAATGTTCCGAACATGCTCCACAACTTGTTTCATCGTAATATACAATACAATTTTCTTTAATAAACTGTACTTTACCCATCTGTGTATGGTTTTTTTCCTCAACAGTTAATGGAAGTATGGCACCGGTGGGGCATACATCACCACATACAGTACAGTCATAATTACAGAACCCCCGATCGAAATATAGTTTTGGCTGCATAATTCCACTAAGTCCATATTCCAGTAGTGCAGGCTTAATTACACGTGAAGGGCATTTACTAACACATAAATGACATGAGATGCATTTTTCGCGCAGGTGATCAAATGAAAGTGCCCCTGGAGGTGCAATTGGAATTTGTCTTTTAAGCTCTCTTTTTGGCAGAATATCTCCTGAGACTTGCTGTGCGAGTAGTCTACTTGCTGCAAGACTGGTAACCAGAGTTGCTGAAAGAAAACGTCGCTTAGACTCATTAACACTATTAACAGATGTTTCGGGAGATATAGCACTAACTTGTTTTTTTGATTTAGGAAGTAAGCTCTCTTTAACTTTACTGAAATCTGTAATATTATACTTCATAGCATCACGCTTACAGACTTCAATGCAGTTGAAGCATGTAACACATCTGCTGTAATCGATATCTTTATTCTTAGAGTCTATGCAAGATGCTTTACACTTCATTGAACAGAGTCCGCACATATTGCACTTTTCATTAACAAATTGAACTTTGAAAAGTGAGTACTTGCTAAAAAAGCCGAGTGTAGTACCAACCGGACATATTGTATTACAGTATGTTCTTCCACCTTTCCATGCCAAATAGCCGATTACAAGCAGAGTAATTAACGCTATAATCATTGAGGAGACGCTTAAAGTATAGATGCTTACTTTGTAAAAAGAATAATTGCCAAATGAAGTGAAGATTGTTTCAAGAAGATTGTTTCCAGCCAGATAGGCGGGCTTGAAAATATGAGTTGCAATTCTGCCATAAGCACCGTATGGATCGAGAAGACCAACTAAAAAGTTTAAACTGGCAATAAAAGCGACTACCGTAGCTCCTAATACACTCCATCGTAAAATGTTTTTTGCCTTACTGTAATTGTATCTCTTTTTTTTACTGTACTTCTTAGAAAGCCATGCTGTAAAATCCTGATATATCCCCATTGGACAGATAGAGGAACAATAAACTCTTCCAAAAAGCAAAGTTAATAGTAATAGTGCAATAAGTACGATTGCATTCAACGAAAGCAACGCAGGGATAAATTGTATCTCAGTCAGAAATTTTAGTCCTTCAGGTAAGAATCCTCTGAAATCCAGGAAATAAAGAGTTATAAGGGCTACAATTATTACAGATAGTGTAACACGAATTTTTTTTAGCATGCTTATTTCATCTATTTAAATACATTTATGATAACCCGATTAATTATCGGGTTATCATAAATAATGAATCAATTAACTTAAGATTAAAATTAAATCCTAACTCTTCTGATATTCAGTTTATCCAGCTCCATGGTTCCCAGGCCCAACTGCTGAGCTTTTGCTATATGAGCAACATTCTCAAGTGGCATTTCGCGTGCCTGATTAAAGAAATTTGCAGCAGCAGTGTCAACAGCTACAATGTCCTGAGACATGAACAGACCTTTTGAAAGCACTACATCAGAAAGGGATTTACCTCTTGGTCCACTAGTTTTCATTAGTCTATAAGCATCCACTATATTCAGAATGGGTCTTTTTTCATAAGTACATATATCTGCAATACATTGCTGTAAATCGTTTGCATGGAAAAATCCCCTGTCCCAAACTATACCCATATAGTTTTTCATAGAAATAGTAAGCTGTGCTCCACCATGATTTTTTAATACTGGTACATTTATCCACTTGTCACTGTCTACAATAGCCTGATGAATCTTCGCACTCTTCAGGTTTCTGCCTTTTGGTATTGAAACTGTTTTATAATAAGACTCCTGATGTGCAGGTAAAACTTCAGCTCCAGCTCTTTTAGCAGCTTCTTCTATTCCGCTGTTAGCATAAGATTTGCGCCAATCGTCGCAAGTATGATCAAATACCCTCACCTCAGAAGCACCAGCTTCAAAGCAATGTTTAATGATTTCAGCAACAAGCTTAGGATTAGTATTCGCAGCCATCTCAACTGGTTGGTCCCAACCAATATTGGGTTTAATGCAAACTTTATCTCCTTTGTTTATGAAGTTTTTCATACCCCCCATCTCCTCAATTGCCTTGCGAAACATAGCTTCAGGTTCTCCTCCCATTACTGCAACCAGATCATACTTGGCAGTGGCATTACTGGTTTGGAAAGATTGTGAAAGTATGCTCATGGCATCTGCATCCTTCATTGTTGTAATGGCAGCTCCTGTTAGAGCTACTGAACGTAAAAATTTCCGTCGGTCCATAATATTTAATTTTTTCGATTTTTCAGTTTTCATTTCTGATAATCTCAAATGGAGTGTTTTAAACACCCTATTAAGTCAACATTTTATATTTATTATCTATAAATCGATCCCTATTCCCGCGAAAACAGTAGCACCCGGCATAGGATATCCTATATTTATTTCATATTTTTCACCAAGCAAATTTTCTCCTCTTACAAATATATTCAGCCATTCAAGTGCCTTATAATTAACCCTGGCATTCCATAACCAAACGTTTTCTGTAACCGGTTCAGGTCTTACAGCAGTATACAGATTTCCCAAATATTGCACACCGGAAGATATTTCCCAATTGCCGATATTATAATTGGCATTCACGTAAAACTTATGTTCAGGAGCTCCAATTATTTTGTATGTCATATCAAGCAGACTGTAATTGGCAGATAATCCTAATTCCTCTGATATATTATAGTTAGCAGTAAGTTCAAACCCTCTGTTTTCAACTTCTCCACTATTTACATTCAATGGTCTTCCTTCAACAATTTGAGTCTGAATAATATTATCACCTTTGATATAGAACAGGTTAATACCCAGACTGATTCCGATTTCCGGGAGCATCTGAAGCAGCGATATTTCATAGTTCATAAGTCGCTCCGCCTTCAAGTCAGCATTTCGTGGAGGAAACATATACAATTCCCTTATAGTAGGATTCCTGAAACCTTTGCTTAAAATCCCTTTTATCGAAGTATAAGATGTAGGTGTAAAACTTAATCCAAGTTGAGGTACCCATTCAGAACCGTTTAGTTCATGATGATCAAGTCTGATACCCGCGTTAAATGTCAGTCGTTCATCCATTACTGTTTGCTGAACGTTCAGATAAACAGCTACATTGTTTAAGTGTATATCTACCTGAGTAGAATCTCTTGCTGGTTCATTGGGAAATTTGGTGATTGCTTCACCTCCAAAGCGCTGCAGATCTATACCTGCAGTTGTTTTGTTTCCTTCAAAAAAACTAAATGACTGGTATGCTGAAGCACCAAACATCTGGTCGTTTGATCTAAAACGATAATCAGGTATAAAACTTGAATAATCGTTATAGCCGTCATTAATGTTGTGAGTGCCAAAATTATAGAATAGCTTTACTGCACCTGAAGTATTGTCATAGTTATTTTCTAAAGAAGCAGATGCTACACCACGCAGGATGTCAGCATCATTATCAATAATCGGACTTGTAACAGTTCCAGGGTTAGAACTTAATGATTTTGAGAGGTTGACGTCTATAAAACTATTCCAATTGTCTGTGAAATCATATCCGGCTTTAATATAGCTGTTAAATTGTTCAAAGTCCATGTTTTCTCTGTGTCCGTCTGAATGATTATAGCTCAGACTACCATTAGTATAAAATTGACTTTTTCTAAATCCACCCGACAGTTCAGCACTCAGAGTATTATAACTTCCATAAGAAAATTGTGCTGACTTGTGACTTCCATCAGACTCCTGTTTCCGGGTAATTATATTTATTACCCCGCCCATTGCATTTGACCCATATAATACAGATGCGGGACCGCGAACGACCTCTACACGTTCGGTCATCATCGACTGGTAACTGTCTGCCAGTGGGTGACCCATTAAGCCCATATACTGAGGGTGACCGTCAATAAGTACTAAGACACCTGAAGTTGGTGAGCCTCCAATCCCTCTGATGCTCATTCCTCCTGCAGCACCGGCAGCAACACCATAACCCATCACACCACGTTGTGAGATAAAGAGTCCGGGCACCTCTTCAGCTAATAATGGAAGAAGCGAAGGTTGTAACCTTTGTGTAATCTTATTTCCTGTTACAACTGAGATGCTCATAGGTACATTCCTAAGATTTACTTTAGGCATTGTACCTGTAACAACGATATCATCCAGTATGATGGTATCATTTAAACCGTATGATTCGTCATAATCAATAAAGTAACGAACACCACTATACAGCGGAGATAACAGTATACAGATGAAAAAAAATAAGAGAGTAAATATTCTCATATTATCCAGGGGAATTTGAAGCACGCTTCGTCGTATAGTGAATAGTCAGCCTTTCCGTTTACAGCGAATGTTTTTATTTGCCTGGCATCATGTAAAAGATCGATGGCGAATTTTACAGTCGCCCCTGTTTTAATACGATCTTCAACCAGAAGAATATTTTTATCCCTGTATTCGAAATCTATTGGAGAAATCAATCTAGGTGTATCATACTTAGGTTTCTGGTTGGGGTCACGTAAGTTAATTTTTAATAGATGCATGTCTATGTTCAGTCTCTGATTGATAATAGCAGCGGGAATAATACCACCGTTGGCTATAGCAACTATTATATCAAAAGTTTCGTGAAATTGTATCTCACGAAACCGATGCAGTACTTCTTCAAAAGACTTATTGTTTGTCATTCTACACAATTAAGGCTTTGAAAGTCTGTTCAGACTTTAGCCAATGCTTTTAAAACAAAATAACCTCCTATGAGCTGGATCAACATACCCGGAACACCTATACGGAAATCCTGAACAGCAGCCATGAAGTTTTGAGTCATTGCCCATTCTATACCGGTTCCAATAACCTGATATGTAATTATAGCCAAGAGGATGCCTAATAGCGATACTTTTCCAAAATACTTAGCAGCCGTTGCAGCAGCTACAGCCAGTATTGCAGATTTGATAATTATTGCAGGTAGAACTGCTGCAGGAGGCATTCCAAATATCAGATTGTTGGCAAGTGGTGAAAGTATTGCAGTGAGGAGTCCTACATGAATACCATACTTATAGGCAGCAATTAAAGTGAAAAAATAAATAGGTAGAAAAATAAATCCACCCTGTGGAACCAGGTGTGCCAGTTGAGGCAACAGAAGGTTACCGACAATAAATACCGTTGCAATAAGGTAAGTATTTGTGTTATTTAAGCTTAGAGAGTAAAGTTTAGCGGTTGTAGCCATAGCATGTATTTATTATGTTGTTAAATTAAATTCCTGTGCCATCATTTAACGTAGGTTACAAATCTATGCATAAAAAGTCGTTTAATACCGAGATTAGCTGTTATTTTTTATTTAAAAAAAGCAAAAACATTCTTGTATTTAGCAGTTAATATTTTTTTATTGTTAAATATACAGATTTATAAATAACTTTGCAATCAACAAATTACACAAATATGTGGAAGGACATAATATATGTTGGAATAGGCGGGGGTATTGGGAGTATATTCAGATTTATTGTATCCCGTGTAATAATCAGATTTGTAAACCAAGAGTGGATATTTACCGGTACTCTTACAGTTAACATTACAGGTTGTTTCCTTATCGGTTTACTTTCAGGATGGATGCTTTCACATCAGCCGGAGAATCAGTTGTTTCGTTTGCTATTTATTGTAGGATTCTGTGGTGGTTATACTACCTTTTCTACTTTTGCATTTGAGAATTTACGGTTGCTTGAGACCAATCAAAGGGGCTTATTTACATTATACACCTCATTAGGTGTTGCACTGGGTTTGATTGCAGTATGGGGCGGTATGAAACTTACAATGTAGTTCTGTAATATCTGATTCTTATATATATTAAATTTAATTCAGTGTTTAGTCTGATCTTAGTTTTCTATTAAAGAACATTATAAGGCGATGGTAAGACCATGGTAAGACCTAAGTTAGAATCAGGTTACTTTGTGCTGTAAAAAGTTACAGTATGATTTTAACAAAAATCAATAGGATACAATTTTGACATGATTGAACAAAATCCGAAAGAATAAATTATTACTGATTAAAAAAAACAGGAGAATAGCACATTGGCCATCCTCCTGTTAAACTATAAATTATGAGAAATTAAGTTTGAATTCTATAGTTCCTTGATTCTTATATTTCTGAATTTTACAGGCGAACCATGACCCAGGAAACCTATATGACCTGTTTTGTTTAGCAACCCAGGGTGATCGCGACCATCCAAGGTGCCATTCTTAGAAGCTTCGCGGATATTGCCCTCCAGAATTGTTGTTCCATTAAGAGTAATCTTAATGTTATCTCCATCAGCAATAACCTCCTGATAGTTCCATTCTCCTAATGGTTTTAAAGCCCCTCTTTTTGCTGGAATCACACCATAAACAGAGCCATGAAACTGATACTCTTCGAGATTCTCATAGATGGGTGCATCATTATCGAGAATCTGAAGTTCCATTCCTACATATGCTGCATCACCCTCCATAGGTGTACGAATTCCTAGTCCGTTATTAGCTCCAGGAGTAAGCATGAATTCAAATCGGAAGACAAAATTGTCAAACTGATCTTTTGTATAAAGATTGCCACCTGATCCTGTTGTTGTAGGATATAAAACAATATTTCCACTCTCTACGGTATAATCTACTTTGTTTCCTGTCCACTCATCCAGATTAGTTCCATCAAAAAGAATTTTAAACCCTTCAGATTCCTCTTCTTTTGAAAGTACAAATGGTTCTGGACGTGGTATCTCTTTAATATAAATATCCCTGTAAGCAACTTTACTGCCATGAGCCTGTAATTCGATCTGCTCAATCGGGAAAATAGGTTGCTTTCTATCCCAGAAGTTCTCCAATATGACATTGTCAGTAACCAGTTCACCGTTAAGCCATACAGATACTCTTTCACCAATCATTCTGATAATGAAACTATTCCATTCTCCCACTTTCTGGTCAGCCAGCTTAAGCGGTTTACTCATATGAACCTGATTGTTATACAGTCCACCTGAGCCAACCTGTGCTCCTACATTAACTCTGGCTGTATCCCACATCTGCACCTGGGGGGTTCCACGAAGATAGATACCTGCATCAGGTTCAGCACCAGGGTATAGTTTCCAGTCGACCAGCATTTCAAAATCACCATATTGTTTTTCGGTACAAAGGTTATCATAACCTTTACCGTCAAATATAATCATACCATCTTCAACTTTCCAGTCCATAGCCATCTGTTGATCAGCTTTAACTTGTGCTGCTGCAAGCTCTTTTGCACTCATTTTAGCTCTCACGATCGGATTAGCAACCAGTCCTTTCCATCCATCAAGATTTTTTCCATTAAATAGAGAAACAAAACCTCCCTCAGTTGGGTTTTCAGAAAGAAATTTGTTGATTGACTGACGTTGATAATCTGCATCAGGATTTGATAAAGTTTCAGCAGCCTTTTTTAATGCAGCAGTTGTGAGTTCACCAGCAAATGCTGGGTCAGAAATACCAATATTCATAACAGTTACTGCGGCAGATTCTTTAAGTTCTGGAATATCCATAAACGGAACAGCAAAAAGCATAGCCTGATACTGACCGGTATTTCCTAATAACCTGAGTATGGTGTTTTTCTGCCTGTCATTTTGAGCAAACTGCATCACTTCTCTTAAATAGAGGTATTTAACAGTTCCAGTTTCATCAGATCTGCGAATCACATTTATTATCGCATCTGTAAACTTCTCTTTCTCCTGATTATTACTGCTTGAACGAACAATATCCAACATAGGATAAATCACATGAAATGATTCAAATTTTGAAAGTGCATCAAACGCAGCATCCTTGTTAGAACCGCTCTCATTTTTATAAGCATTAGTAATTTGACTGATTGCATCAGTAGATCCAATTCCTGCCATTGCGCTATAATACAGATGTCTGTTAGGGGATTTATTCATCATGTCAGTAACCAGTTCAATTTGTTTATCTGATGGCAAACTCTTAAGTGCAGCATTTATTGCTTGCTGGATTGCTGGAACATATTCAGAATCAGATTGCTCAAGAAGAGTAAACAGGTCGTTAAGGTTTTTATCAGTCGAAACATCTTTCAATGCATTGGCTGCAGATGCTTTCACCTCTTTATCGTCAATAAACATCTGGTTATAAACCAAATTATACTGAGCATCCATTTTACGATTAGCGATCAGGTCAAGTACAGCCTTCTTGCCAATAGTTTTTGAGTCATTGAAAACAGATGCTAGAGTATAAGCAATATCACCATCAAAGCTTAAAAGAGCATTTTTTGCTAGTGTAACCGACTCTTCATCACTACTTTTTAGTAGGTCGGCAAGTGCAATTAGTGCATCATCACCGCCAATCTTAGCAAGCGCAATTGTTGCAGCCTTCTGAACCATTTTGTCAGACGAGTTTACATGATTTCTCAAGAGTGACACACTGTTTGTAGTTGGATTTTCACCTAACCATGAAATAAGTGCAGTCTGTACTTGTGGAGATCTGTTTGAGGCAATCTCTTTCTGTATCAGATCTACTGATTTACTATCATTATGGAAAGGATATGTATAAAGTATCCCTGTAAGATATGCCAGGTTACCATCTTTAATGACATTTTTAAGTATACTGGATACATTAGCTGAAGGTTGTTTCAGGAGAATTCTTGTAGCCGCTATCTTCAAATCCTGTCTGTTAAGTTTTGTAGCTGTTTTGATCAATCTTTCAGCCTCCTTTTTAATAGTTTTGGGTTCTGCACTGTTCAATTTACTCAGGAGATTGATATATGATTCAGCAGCATTGTTTTTCTGATAAGCATAATCATTCTTTTCAGCCAGGTTGCGCAGTGTTCTTATTGATTCTTTAGTGCCAAGGTTCCCCAATGCTGTAACAGCTACTTGCTGCATTTTTTCAGATACAGACTCATTAAGCATTTTAAGAATAACCGGTTCAGCCGGACTGTAACCTGTTTGTCCTAAAGCATTAATTATATTCAACTTAATCAGTTCAGAAGCAGAAGAGTTGAGAGAGCTATGCAAAGCGGCATTAGCCTTCGTTGTCCCAATGCTGACAAGAGCTTGAGCTGCAGGATCAGAAAGATATTCGTCATTAAGAAAACCACTAAGTGTTTCAACATCCTCATCACCTCCTATTGTACGCAGTTGACGTATTATATAAGCCTTAGTATCTTTGTCGAGTGGATTACTCAATGCTTTACGGAAAGCAGCTGCAGTAGCAGTACGCTGTGCATCATCCTTAGCTACGTAATGTGTCCAGCCACTAATAGCATATTCAACAGTTTCATTACTACCTTTTCCGGGTGCATGCAGCCTGTTTATCAGGTCTGTCAAACCCTCTTCGCCGGTTGAAACCAGGTCGGCAATTGTCTGATTAAATTTGCCTTGTGTGTCAGCAGGTAGTTGTGCCAAAGCATCGGCAACGATTGTAGCATTTGTTCTTCCATTTGGCATTTGAGCATACAATCCTGCCACTAAAGAAAAACAGATACCTATTAAAATTATCTTTATATGTTTCATAATATTAAAAAATTAAATAGTCCAAGGTGCACGCATAGGTTGATCTATAAATCTGTTTGCTTCCTCATCGTTTACAAACAATTCCTTAATTGGATCATATTCCAGCGTTCTGTTAAGCTGAAGTGCAACAGCACCCATATTTACTATTGTTGCAGAACGATGTCCGTTTATCTCATTTAGTGCAAACTTCTGCCTGTTGTGTATACATTCAATGAAATCAGTGTTTTGTTCCTTTGGTTCTGGGAACTCAGCAAGTTTCTTTTCCCAATCAGGAATATCACAAACGAAGTTCCTGTATACATTACCATTTGGTCCTGCAATGTAAGGAGTGTCAGGTTCACCATAATCACCACCCCAAAGAACTATCTGACATCCGTCTTCGTAAGTATAAGTAATACTTCGCCATGTTCCTACTGCATCGAAGTGTTGCTGTGGGGCATCAACCTCAACTTTAACGGGACTGGTATTATCCTTTCCCAGTAAGTATTGTACAGGGTCGATATAGTGCTGACCCATGTCACCAAGACCACCGCCATCATAATCCCAGTATCCACGGAAAGTACCATGAGTACGGTGAACATTGTATGGCTTGTAAGGTGCTGGTCCCAACCACATATCATAGTCTAATTCTGCAGGGATTGGCTGCGGTTCCAGATCTGTTTTTCCTACCCAATAGAACTTCCAGTCGAAACCTGTATGCTTACTTATAGTAACTTTTAGTGGCCAGCCCAGCAAACCACTGTCAACAAGTTTTTTAAGAGGTTTTACAGGTGTTCCAAGTCCGTAGAACTGATCTTTGAATCTGAACCAAGTGTTAAGTCTGAAGATATTTCCATGTTGCTTAATCGCTTCCCTAACTCTTTTGCCTTCACCAATTGTACGAGTCATCGGTTTTTCGCAGAAAATATCCTTACCTGCTTTCGCAGCTTCAACTGACATTATTCCATGCCAGTGAGGAGGTGTTGCGATGTGAACTATATCAACATTCTTGTCAATGATCAGATCCCTGAAGTCATGGTAAAGATTGATTTTATCTTTAACCAATGCTGCTGCTTGTGACAGATGATTTTTATCAACATCACACATTGCTACCACTCTGGTATTGTCATAAGGTATGTGGCCGCGCCCCATTCCTCCAACACCAATTATCCCTTTTGTGAGCTGGTCACTCGGGGCAATCATGCCTCTCCCCAATACATGTCGGGGAACAATAGTCAGGAGAGAAACCCCGCCTAATGTTTTTAAAAATTGTCTTCTGGATGTCATAAGATAGTTTGTGTATTAATATATGTGTCTGTTATTATGTATTGATTTTTACAAAAATAGTGATTATTTTTAAAATAGTTAAAGTGTTATTAAAGTAAAACAACCTCTCCCTGCTAAAAAGTGCATAGGAGAGGTTTTATTTAACCTGTTTATTTTATGAGAATTAAGTTTTAGATAAAAACTGTCATAGTCTTTATAAAACCTTCACCCTCTTTTTATATTCAGAAAGCGCATTATCCAGGCGTTCATGAGCAGTTGTATCCCCAGGTAAATTATGTGAAGGGTGTATAAACAATTTTACTCCTCTGTCAGCCAGGATCTCAGCAACAGTCGTCACTGTAACCCATACCAACGTTATGAACCCCATCGTAGAAAGTGGTCCCACTTTATCAAAATGATTTTTAAGTGGTACAGAAGCATCTTCCAGAGGTACACACGAATCAACAACAACATCTGCAAGTTCAAACAGATTTTTTCCACAGGAGTGGCGGGATTTTTTACCTTTAGTCTGTTCTGCCGATCCAAAAACAATTACTTTCATTCCTAATTTTTTTGCTTCCAAAGCAACATCAATATTGACTGCATTAATACCGGTATGAGAAAACAGCCATAAACAATCCTTAGAATCAAAATCATAATTTTTCATTACTTCAATTCCATAACCTTCGGCTCTTTCTAAAAATAGGAATTGATGAATTCCCATCTGGCCTTTAATCTGAGTAAAAAAGGTAAGCGGAAGTTCAACAAGCGGATGAAAACCTACAAAACCACCAATACGTGGGTACATTTCCTCTACAGGGATAGTTGCATGTCCACAGCCAAAAGTGTGTACCCATCTTCCTGCTTCAATCGAGTCAGCCATAATCTCAGCTGCTTTTCTTACATTCTCAAGTTGGGTGTTTTCGATATTATTCATCACCTCATATGCATTCTTTAACCACTCTTTTGCTAGCATAATTTTTTAAATTTAAATAGTTACTGATTAGATATTATTATTTATGAATATTTATTTACAGATCTATGATATAGTGCGGGATTATCGCACCACAACAGTTTGATTCGGCTTTTTAACACGACTATAAATCAGAAGTATTATTAAAAAGCATATCACAAGAATTAACGGATAAACACAAGCACCGCTTTTGTCTAACCAAATACCGGTAACACTGTTCAATATATTATTTCCCAGTAGGGCAAATACCAATGCTATACTGAATGCAGTACCCGACATAGTTGGGTATTTTGTTCCAATAATTCCTAAAACGATAGGGAATGTGGATGCTATGCCAAATCCAACAAGCATCATTCCAATCAGAGAAGTTATATAGACAGGTTGAATCATTAACAGTACTCCTGCAATAGCAACTAAAATACTTATATTAAGAATCCTGTTCTGAGAAAATCTTTTAAGCAAAGAGACAAGTATGAGTCGCGCTGCAGTCAAACTAGCCGTCATCGCCGTTATTGTTAATAATGCTTTTGAATGCTCCAGAAAACCAAAATCGGTAAGGTAGAAAACAGTCCAGTTATTAACCACTCCCTCTATACCACTCTGAAAAAAAAGTATGAAAGATAACAACAGCAAGTCTTGTCTCTTTAATAGTCTGAAACCTGCAGATATAGGGAAGCCCTGTTTCTGTGAGGCTTCAGGGTATTTGATTACAGCACAGAAGATTATAAGTAAAAACATTACAACTCCAATACCTGTAAATATCTGATGTAATGGATAGCTTTTAAGAAAAGCACTAAGTAGAACAGGAATTCCAAGAGCACCAAGTCCATAAAAAGCACCTAAAAAGCTAAGCATTGAGTTTCTTTTTGTGTCTTCATAGATTACAGATACTAGAGCGTTAGTCTCACCATTAAGGATACCTCCTCCAAAGCCAATAAGGAAAATACTAATCTGAACTAAAAATACACTATCAAGAAAAGCAACCCCTTCTAAACCAGCCAATACCAGTAAACTGCTTAGAATCAAAAGTCCCTTATATCCACGCTGATCTACAATTGGTCCGAATATCACCGAACCTATCAACATTCCAATCGGAAGAAAAGCTACCAAAGAAGTCGTTTGAGCAGTGTTAAGAGCAAATTTATCGGATAATATTGGAAGAATCGATCCCAGAACAATTATTGATATTCCGAAGAACGACATACCGATACATGCTGCGATAAATACCTTGATTTTATTATATCTGTTTTCCATACTTAATATGTTTTAATACTAGATATGCTGCTCCTTTTAATCCTGCTTCACCCGAACAACCTGAAGGGAGATACTCTACCTGCTTAATACTGATTGGCTGAGCCCACATGCAAGCCTCCTTATAAATCTCAGGGATCAATTTTACCGCAGGACCAAACACTCCTCCTCCCCAGATAATTTTCTCAGGATTAAGTAAACTTACAATGTTTGCACTTGCCATTCCCCAAAATTGTATTGCCTTGTTTATCACCTTTGTAGCTATAGGATCACTTAAGTAATATGCTTCAAAAATATCTTTGGTTGTTATATCCTCAATAACTTTATCAGAAAAGAAACCTTGGTAATCAAGACTCTGCTTAATGAGTTCTATTGCCCTATTGCAAATACCATTGCCTGAGGCATAATATTCAAAGCAACCGCATTTGTCGTATTCTTCACTATATGGTATCTGCAGAGCCATCCAGCCTACAGACCCTGCAATATCACCAAAACCGTGAAGAAGTTTGCTGTCTACCATAATACCGGCGCCTATACCGGTGCCAACCCCTATGTATACAACATTTTCAGACCCCTTTGCTGCACCTTGCCACAGTTCTCCACACAAGTAGCAGGTTCTGTCTGACTCAATACAAACCTGGATATCGCTATTGTTCAAATATCTTTTTATTGTATTCAATAATGGATATTTGACCCATCCCTCTATATTTGGTGCCCATACAGTTCCATCTTCAGAATATATAATACCTGGAACTGAGATACCTATACCATGTATTTTATTAATGTCTTTTCCTGAATCGCTGATCAGTTTGTCTAATAACTCAATAACCAGTTTACCAGCCTCATCACCATACCTACCATTCAAGTACAATTTAGTGAAGTGGCTCATATTACCTTCTATAGAAAATATTGCACCGGAAATTTTAGTTCCACCTATATCAATAGAAATAATCTTTTTATCACTCATTACGATAAATTTCAAAAACAGAGGCATTTCTGCTATTAACTGATAAGTTTAGCTTTAAGATGTTGCCTCTACTGTTTATATTTTTACTCTCTTCATTAATTACATCCCTCAATGTGAAAATACCATCATAGTCAACTTTAAGATCTATTTCAATAGTCTCATTGTTAACACTATGGTTAATTAGGAAAAGTAAATAACCTTTATCACTGTCTTGAAGTCTTACCTCAATTTGATTGCTGCTTCTGCCATCCTCTGATGTGGTAAACGGACGTTCAATTTTAGCCCAATTCAAAAGGTTTAAAAAGAATTTATCGTTATTGGGTACTATTTCACTAAAATTTGCCATACCCAAATATGTGCCAGCAAGTATTGCTTCACCTTTACCATATGGTGAGCTAATAATAGCGGGATCTCCTTCAGAGGTTGTAGCCAAAACTTTGGCATTACTATTTTCAAGAAGTTTTACTGATTGTGAATATAAAGAGCCATTTAAAAGATCGCCTGATTTAAATCCTTTAAGTACAGGATGATTATCACCGTTTACTGTAAATGTAACATTTTCTCTCATTCTCACTTCATCTTCTCTTGCTCCGAAAATATCATGCATACCCAAGCCAGGTATAATTTCTGAAGCAAAACCACGTTCGTCGTTCCATCCAAAACGTGCTTCAGCAAGAATATAACCACCATTACTTACAAACTCTCTTAGTTCCTTTGCTGCCTCTTGAGTGAACATTATAGGGTAGGGCAGAATTATGAGTTTATATTGTGAAAGCTCTCCTTTTTCGATATGCTCCCTATGGATGAAATCAACAGGAACGTTATGATTAGCAAACGACTGAAAGTATCCAATTAGCGACTGACTCATAGCAGCGGGGTAATCTCTGCGTTGCATTCCTCCTACCATTTGAGTTAATGGATTATACACGATCCCAACTTTAGCTTTAACCGGTATACCCTTCAGGAAAAGCTCCTGATTTTTGTTTACAACATCAGCAATTTTACCGGCATTAACAGAGCGTTCTGTTAATGTTCCATCTAGATTAATTAACCCATAACCACCGGCCTCGTAGCCTGTTGACATAGGATAGTATGCATAAATATTTACACCTTTGGCTCCTTTTGCAATTGCTGACCATGCCCATATTGAGTGATCATTAGAAGTTACCGGATCACTAATAAGCAATGAGATTGTACCAAGTCCTCCTTGTAATTCACCAACAAACCAACCTCCATTCTCGCGGTTTGCACTTCTTGTAAAATCCATCACCGTACGTAGAGTTGTTGTTGACCATGCACCTTCGGGTCTGTTATGTTTTGGATAAATAGAAACACCATAATAATCCAATGGTCGAGCCATCAGAAAATCATCCGTTGCACCTGCTCCAACGTGTGGCGACTGAAAAAGAGATGCACCAACAGCATGTGCAGTTATCAAACTGGTATGATCAATTTCTCTTATAGCATCATACCTTGCCTGCATATCCCCAACAAGTTTTTCATAAATGAAGGTCTTCCAGTCAACAAAGTCTGTATAGCTGAGTATTGTACTGAATCTGGGTGCTTCTACCTGATTCCAGTCAGTAAAATTACGATACCATGCTTTGTTTAAATTATCAAGAGTCTGATATTTTTCCTTTAGCCATATCCTGAACCTATTCTGAGTACCATCGCAAAAACAGAACTGGATGTTTGGAACATAATCCAGTGAAGCCCAGTTAATAATATGAGGCTCGCTCCACAGGTCCCATCCAAACAGGTTTGGGTATTTATTGGCTACCTTTGCTGTCTCTTTATAAAAGTTCAGAATAGCATCTTCAACCTCTTTGTTATCCATACATGCACCGGGTGCTGATTGTGGCACAACGATATCACCACTTTGAGCCTCAAAAAGTGCATGCGGAAAGTTGTGAGCCACCCAATCAGGAGCCGAGTCAACATATACTTGAATAAAAACTCTAAGTCCGACCTCTTCAGCGAGTGTCATAAGCAGTTCCAGGTTCTCAAAGTTGTATTTTCCAGGTTCTGGTTCACAAGTTGCCCACTCAACCCATGTTCTTACAGTATTAAATCCCAGATCTTTTATCTGTTGCAGATCTTTTCTCCACTCTGCTTCAGATGATTCTGTTATCTTACTTAACATTGGTGCGCGCGCCTTTCCTCCACTGTACCACACTGAGAAGGGGAAGAAATCTTTTTCAATGTTCACATTATCACTTTTAACCTGTCCACTCATGGTTAAGGTTGAACTAAATACTAATAAAACTAGTATTAAAAAACTCTGTATCTTCATTATGATTTTAAATTTAATTTAAATATTTATATCCTTTTCTTTTAAATCTCCAGGTCCACCCTGTGTTTTTTGCAGCTCCTGCACCATCTTGAAATAGTACTAGTTCATTCTCGTTAAGTATTTTAATCTGGAAAGTGTCTTTATAAGCATGGTCCATTCCGGGGAATATATCTTCGACTATTGTTAAAGTCATTTCTTCTGGATTAAATAAAAACTCACTGACTTGTGGTTCATCACCCGGAGAATTTACTACAGTCAAAAATAATTTGTCATCTATTTTTTCAAAGAATAATTCCGATTGAAAGCCATCTTCAGATACAACACCATCAGCTATTGGCAGCCACCATATTTCGTCCCATGCATACGGTGCTGAAAGGAACCAGTGAAGAGTTCCATTGCTAAAATCAGTTGCATAAACCCAAGTTTTACCATCTCCAAAATAGTCAATAAGGAAAGCTAGAGGTTCTTCAATCAGATTTGGAACTGAAGTTACATTTATTGTTCTCTTTATACTGACTATACCTCCTTTTGTCAAGACATTACAGATGATAGTTTTTTCTCCGATTGTTCTTAAACGAATTGTATCTTTATTTTTAAAAGAATTTATACCTTCTGCATCCCAATGGACTTGAAAACCCTCATCTATACCTAAAGCGATGATATTCCCACCAGGGAAAGTACTTTCAACTTTAAGGTTTATCGCTTCGGCTAATTTATCAGGATTTTCTAAAGGTGGCAACGTATCCCTGTTCTCTATAGGATCGCATGAAAATAACAATAATGTTGTTGTAATAAACAGATATATTATATTTTTCATAATTATTGATTTTAAAAGTGAGTTAATATTACCAACCTTCATTCTGCTCCAGAATGCCATCAGACAGTTGTATCTGCGATTCAGGTATTGGTAAGAAACCTTTTGTCTCAGGGCGATATATTATACTATACTCGACAGGTTTTCCCTCATTTTCTAGAGGAATGTTTTTTACTCTATTAAAAGCACTTTCAAGCTCTCCCCATCTCATTAAATCATAGTACCTGACTCCTTCAAAAGCTAATTCAAATCTTCTTTCATTTTTTATGTTATCTATGGTAGCAGGTACACTTGGCAAGTTAACTCTTTTTCTTACGATATCAAGATATTCCTGTGCTTTAGCCGAACCTAATTCTGCACCCATTAAATATACATCTGCAAATCTTAATAAAACAATCTCCTGGGCATTGCAATCCATATTATTTGCAGGTGTACCATATAGGTAAGTGTACATATTTTGTAATTTACCATCAACAAAGATATTTACAGGCATATACTTTTTTTGCCATAAGTATGATTCATGATATTGATCTGAGCTTGAAACATATCCTATATCCTCATTTTTAACATCACAAATTGAGGCTTTCTTTCTCAAGTCTGAATCCTCCCAGGAGTTCCAAAGTTGAGGATTAATTGGACCTGCGCCCCATCCATAGCCAAATGGATTTGTATTTTGCATTCTCACGCCAAAAAACAATACAATAGTATTGCGACTGTTTCCACCAAAAGATCCAAATCGAATTGAAAACATGTTTTCTTTATTTCCACCTTCTTCACCTATCCATGTTAAATTATTTTCTACAGCATAATCGTAGTTGCTAGCATAAGAATAGGGCCAAAGATTTCTAAAATCATCAACCAACTCATGACCGCTATTGGCAATACAATAATCAACATTATTAATTACTTCTGTTTTTGTTAAAGTGCCATTTTCAGGTAGTTGAATCTCTGTTTTTCCATAGACTCCTGTATAATATAAAAAAACTCTAGCCAACATACCTTGAGCAGCCCATTTTGTAGCACGTCCAATATCATTTGAAGAATATGGAGTATCAGGCATTTTTTCAATTGCAATTAATAAGTCAGCTGCAATTTGCCCAAACAACTCTTCTGGTGTTGCCTTTGGAAGATTTTGTGGAGTAGTTTCCAATACTAAAGGAACTGTACCAAACAATCTGGCCAGATCAAAAAAATAGTAAGCTCTCATAAAATGAGCCTCACCAATGTATCTGTTTTTTTGAGTTTCAGACTCCCATGAAGTAACTTGTTCTATAGATTCTAGTAGCATATTTGCTCTGAATATTCCCCTATAATTTTGTTGCCAAGGGTATAGATACATATCATTTGAGAAGTTTTTAAACTCTGATATTGCATGTATAGCTGCATCAACGCCACCTCCTCCAGCAAATCTATCGTCCGAAAGCAGTTCAGATATAAAAAAACTGTGCATATGAGAAGTTCCAGGGTTTAAAACAGAATATATACCTATTAATGCTTGATTCACATCTTGAGGTGATTGGTAAAAGTTTGTATTTACCTTACTAGTAAAAGGTTCTGTGTCCAGAAAATCAGCGCAGCTTTCAATTAAAAATAGACCAATTAATAAAACTATATATTTTCTCATAATTATGCTCTTTTTAAAATGTGACATTTAATCCTACCAATACAGTTCGTGGACTGGGATAAAATCCTAAGTCTATTCCTGATCCAAAGCTCACACCTCCATTATATCCTATCTCGGGATCCATACCGGAATATTTTGTAAAGGTGACAAGATTCTGAATTGTAAAGTAGAGATGAAGTCTTTTTAGATAGGCTTTTTTGATCAGTTTGCTAAAGTCATAACCTACTGAAATACTACTTATTCTTAAATAATCGCCATCTTCTACATAAAGGTCAGATATATTAGAAAAGTTTTTAGATGAAGCGGTTGATAATTTGGGAAGTCTGTTTGATGTACCTTCACCATACCAACGACCAAAAATATCAGTTGTAAAATTATGTGTTGGAAAAATAGCGAAATCCCTGTAAGATTGAATTATCTGGTTTCCGGCAACGCCTGATGCTACTAATGAAAAGTCAAATCCCTTATAATCAGCTCCAAGAGATAAGCCAAAGGTGAAATCAGGATTAGGATCACCTATCATGACTTTATCTTTATCATCAATAACATTATCATCATTTGTATTGATAAAGCGAACATCTCCAGGTGTTGCATCTGACTGAATCAACTCACCTTTTGTGTTTACATAAGCGTTCACCTCTGATTTATTTTGGAATATTCCATCTGTTTTGTATCCCCAAAAATAACCTATTGGAAATCCTTCTTCAGCTCTGAATATTTCACTTGTCAAATCTGCCAGAACATTTGGGAGTCCATGGATAATTTTTTCATAATTGTCAATTCTTGTAACCTTATTTTTATTATGAGATAAATTTAGACCAACTGAGTAATTAAGTTCATTAATGTTATTATTCCAATTTGCTGAAATCTCAAATCCTTTATTTTGAACATCACCACCGTTGATATAAGGTGCTCCAGTACCGAAACTAGCGAGAGTTGGGGCAGCTACAAGCCAATCACGAGTTATTTTATTATACCAATCGAAGTTGAGTGCTAATCTGTTGTTAAACAGATTTGAGTCAAAACCGATATTCAGCTGTTCAGATGTTTCCCAAGTAACATCAGGATTTGGTAATATATTTGGGTAAGCTCCAACTAATCTTTCATTTTTATTTATTCCATAATAATCTGCGCCACTCAAACTAATTGTAGATAGATACTGAAATGGAGATATATTCTGATTCCCATTCTGTCCCCAACTTGCCCTGAATTTTAAAAAGTTGATATTATTCTTGATTTCTTCCCAAAAGGACTCTTCAGAGATTACCCAGCCTGTAGCAATTGATGGGAAATAGCCCCATCTCTTATTCTTTGCAAATTTTGAAGATCCATCTGCTCTTAAAACAAGTGTTAAAAGATATTTTTCATCGAAATCATAATTTACTCTTCCAAAAAATGATAATAACCTGTTATCATTCCATGGATAACTTCCCAATACAGTTCTTGCAGGATCAATAACTTTAGAATTATCTAAATAGGCATGATCAAGATCATTAAAAATACTATTGATATTAGTTCCATAAATTGTTTCGCCAATATTATTAATTTGAATAGTATTTCCTCCAAGAATATCAAGTGAGTGTCTTAAATCACCTAATTGTATTTGATAATTAATAGTATTTTCGTTTGTCATTCCTAAAACTTTATACATATTATGACTTGTGCTGCTATAATCCCTGAAATGCCTTTCGCTAAGATTATATTTAGGTGTGTAGCTGCGATATGTATAATTTGAGAAGTCATATCCAAAAGAACTTCTTAATGTTAGATCTTTAATAGGTTGAAGATTTATATAAATATTACCCAGAATTTTATGATCAATTGATGTGTTATTCCCATGAGTATAAACCATTATTGCCACTGGATTTGGAACTCTGATATCCCAGGGAATTGCAAATTGATACTCATTATTTTCATCATAAACCGGCATAAATGGTGAAGTTGATAAAGTATTACGAATTGAGTTGGTATACATTCCTCCAGTTGCAATACCTGCACGATTTATATAGCTGTATGATAGATTTTCTCCGATAGTTAATATTGAATAGTCTTTGTTTTCTAAGATAATATGTTCACTATTTAATCTAAAATTATACCTATCATATTCGGAAGCAACTGGTTTGCCAAGAATTCCATCCTGAGAAGTGTAAGAGAATCCCATAGTAAACCTTGAACTATTTGTTCCACCATTAATACTTAAAGTGTGATTCTGTAATGGTGCATTTTTGACCATAATTTCGCCAAACCAATCTGTGCCTTTGCTTCTGCCACTTTCTATCTCATCCCAGTTAGGCACCAAAGATGCATAATCATAAGGTTCCAGTCCATCATTAAGTCTGGCTTCATTCATTAATATTGCATACTCCTGTGCATTTAATGTAGGCAATTTTTTATAAAGATTCTGCACTCCATAGTGTCCATTATATGAAATTGTTGGTTTTGTATTGTAATTGCCGGTTTTTGTTGTTACCAGTACAACACCATTTGCAGCTCTTGAACCATAAATAGAGGATGATGCAGCATCTTTAAGTATATCAATAGATTCAATTTCTGAAGGGTTCAGATAGTTAATATTACTAACAGGAACACCATCAACTATAAATAGTGGGGTAGCATCTCCAGTAGTCCCTAAACCACGAATATTTATCCTAAATGCAGATCCTGGTTCACCTGAAGTTTTTACAATTTGCATTCCAGTAGTGCTTGATCTAAGAGCATCAACTATAGAAACAGGGCTTTGCTTGGTAATTTGATCAGAGTTAATCTGTGAAGTTGCTCCGGTTATTAACTTTTTCTTTTGCAGTCCATAGCCTACAACAACAAGCTCGTCTAAAGATTGTGTGTCCTCAATAAGTGTTATTTCGAAGGTCGTTTTATCAGAAGTACTGATCAACTGTGCATGATATCCAATATACGAAATATGAATTTGGGCATCATTTTCAACTTCTAATAAAAAATTACCATCAATATCAGTAACTGTTCCATTTGTGGTACCTTCTTCTATTATATTAGCTCCAATAATTGGAACGTTCTGATTATCAGTAACTCTTCCTCTGATCTGCTTCTTTTGCTGAACAATTTCATTAAGATTCTTATCTGACACTTCTTTTCCTTCACTTCCCTGAGATTTGTAAAGGGTTACTTGTCTTTCAACTACGTTATATTTAAGATTTGTGTCACTTAGCAGAATATCAAGTATATTGTTAATACTCTTTTTAGATACATCTAATGAAGTAGTATTATTAAGTTCCGACTTAATTTCATCCGTGATTAAAAATACATAATCACTTGCCTTTTCAATTTTAGAAATTGCATTAATGATAGTCTCATTTCTGAACTTAATAGAAATCTCTTTTTGCTGTGAATGAACATTTTCTGCTGTCAGGCTAAAAATGCTAATAAGTAAAAGCAGTGTCGTCAATTTCATGATCTTTTCGATTTGCTTATAATCTTTATAAGCAATTAGTCTAAAATAATAAATATCTTCCATACATTTGTAATGAATTTAGTTTACCTGATTTAGGTCGGTTAGTAAATTAATTTCTTATAAATCGGGCGATGTGGCAGCATTGTCCGATTTTCTTCTGAATGTAAATTGTTATTTCATAGGCATTTCCTTTTTAATTATATATATATTATTTCCATCTCTTAGATATTCAGTCGAAGAAAGAGTTGAGATAGAGGTCATGACACTATCTAAACTGTTAGAAAGGAATAGTTTACCAGTAAAAGTTTCATTGTTAAGTGTTATTAATTCACTTTTTTCGAATTGAACGTTATAATACCTTCCTATTTTTTTCAGAATTTCTGACATAGGGGTACTGTATAACTCTAGTAATCCATCTTTCCAGCTTATATATTCCGAAATTTCAACAATCTCTTTTTTTATCGAATTATTATTAATTTCAATTTTCTCATTAGGCAAGAGATCTGTTTTGTAATTATTTTTTGTTTCAACTTGTACTTTACCATTTACTAATACAACAGATTTCATATTGTCATCTAAATATGCAGAAAGGTTGAAAGATGTTCCGGTTACTGTAACATTTATATCACCTGCGTGAACAATAAAAGGCATGTTCAGATCTTTTTTCACTTCGATAAAAACTTCTCCATTTACAAATATTTCTCGAGTATTGTCTACAAACTCAGATGGGAAGTCAAGTTGGGTGCCTGAATTTAACCATATAACTGTACCGTCTGAAAGTGTTAAATTGGCTCTTTTTCCATATGGTACAACTAACCTGTTCATTGCTACTGTAGAGAGAGCTAACATCTTAGTGGAGTTGTCACTATTAGTAATTATAGCAGTACCATTATTTATTAGTCCTACATGTGATTTATCTTTTAATTTAAACTTAATTCCATCAGATAGGATATAAGCTTCTTCCTCAGGTAATGATTGGCCAACAATCATATTTGATGATATTTGATTTTTTTGTTTTTCAGTATGATTATACTCACGTACAATAAATATGGAGATAAAACCAATTAGAATAACAGCAGCTGTATAACTAACTTTAAGTATTAACCGCCTTAATTTAAATTGCTTGATTTTATTACTTATATTACTGAAAATCTGTTTTTTTTCAATATCAGAAATTTGATAATAATTTATTTTAATTTTATTGAATTGTAATATAGCCTCTTCCAGAGCATTTTCCATATAGGGTTTATCCTCAATGAACTCTTTCCAATAATCTTCTAGTTCTTTAGAATTAAAAAGCCTCCATTTGATGAACTCATCATTCTGTAAGAGCCAATCTACATTACGTATAAATTCTTTGTTATTTTCCACAGTAAACCATTTATAATAATAACGATTTACTTTCGTTTATGTGGACATAATTTCGATATGAATTAAAAAATTTAACTTTAGAAATTTAAAGTTAAATTATAAAGCGTAAGAGCATAAAATATATTGCTATAAGATAGAGCTCATCATTAGAGATTTTATTTCTTAATTTCTCCATTGCTCTATAAAGAAGCTTTCGTGCAGATTCTTCATGGATTCCTAAAATTTCTGCAATCTCACTATGTTGAAGTCCTACAACATATTTAAGGTAAACAACTTCACGTTGATTTGGGGTAATACTTTCCAGTAGCTTTTTAATTTTTTCCTTTACTATATTAGCTATCTCAGTTTCTATCAGATTGTCAAGGATAGTCACTTCTATGGTAAATTTATCCTCAACTGAATCAATGTTGTCTTTGTTATTATTCTTTTTTTCCAGGTCAATCAATCTGTTTTTATAAGATCTGAAGATATAACCTGATTTATTCTCAATTTTCGATATATTGTTTCTATCTAAAAAGATTTTGATGAATACGTCTTGTATTGCATCCTTGCAATTTTCTTTTTGAAAACCTAAACTTATTCCATAGGCATATAGTTCCTCTACATACTTATTATAGATTATTGAAAAAGAGAACTCATCACCTTTTTCTAGAAAGTTTTTCCAGTTTTGATTCAATGAGGTCATCCTATGGATATAAAAAAATTACGCTCATTAGTTTACTACATCAATACATTAGTGTCCACTAAAAATTAGAAAATGTTCTTTGAAATTATTGATATACTATACTTTACGGGTCTTTTTTCGGCGTGACGATTTGAAATTTTATTTTTGTTCTTTTT